>ENA-OVFS01000856-OVFS01000856.1-human-gut-metagenome-genome-assembly--contig:-NODE-856-length-24908-cov-10.929304_pt1 | contig 24908 bp, 30 predicted proteins | sample MGYA00237763_ERZ505405 | MGnify/ENA primary metagenome ERZ505405 (study PRJEB26158, sample SAMN06016401) | human gut metagenome | biome: human gut; feature: ankylosing spondylitis patient; material... | reverse complement strand
CTATGGAAGAGGGCCTGCGTTTCGCTATCCGTGAGGGTGGCCGTACCGTTGGTTCCGGCGTCGTCGGCAAGATCATTGAGTGATCATGTCCTTGAACGTCAGTTCTAAGGCGAACTAAGCACTTATAAAGTCCTTCCCATTCCGGAGAGTGGGAAGGACTTTTTTGTTTGTGTCCTCTGCCGTTCCAGACAGAGGATTTTTTGTGGCGCACGGCACAACTTTATGGTTTACAAGATTTGGTTGTTGTGGTATACTGGAAATGAAAGAAAGAGCAGCATTGGAACTTGGTCAGGGATGACGGTGAGGTATCGGACGCCCTGTTGAAGGAGCTGCTGGACAGGCAGAGGAGGTCAACGGCGATGGCGTTTGATTATAAGAAAGAATATAAGGCTCTCTATCAGCCACCCTGCGCACCCCACCTCATCACTGTGCCGCCGATGACCTTTGCCGCGGTGCAGGGGCAGGGCGACCCCAACGACCCCGCAGGCGAGTACAAGGCGGCAATCGAGCTGCTGTACGGTCTCCTCTACACCATCAAGATGAGCAAGAAGGGCAGCTACCGGATGGAGGGTTATTTTGACTTTGTGGTGCCCCCGCTGGAAGGGCTGTGGGAGCAGACCAGTGCCGGAAAGGAAAACTTCCGCTGGACGTCTCTGCTCCGCCTGCCGGAGTTCGTGACCCGGAAAGAGTTTGACTGGGCTGTCGGAGAGGCGTCGGCCAAGAAGAAACAGGACTTCTCGAAGGTGGAGTATCTTACCTATGATGAGGGTCTCTGCGTCCAGTGCCTGCACCTCGGCCTCTACGATGATGAGCCGGCGACGCTGGCCCGGATGGATGCGTTCGCGGGGGAGCAGGGGTATGCGGTGGACTTTTCGGAAACCCGCTTCCACCACGAGATCTACCTCTCCGACCCCAACCGCACCCTGCCGGAAAAACGAAAGACCATCCTCCGCCATCCGCTCCAAAAAGCCCCTTGTCATCCGTCTGCCGGGCCGCTATAATAAAAGAAAAAGCCGCTGTCTGGCGGCGGAAAACGAGGAATGGATATGAAGCTTCCCGAGAAGAAACAGCGCTGGGTCTACCATGCAGAGGCCCTGCCGCAGGTGGCAGGCGAGGGCGTCACCCGCCGGGTGCTGGCCTATACCGACGGCCTGATGTGCGTGGAGAACACCTTCGAGAAGGGGGCTGTGGGCGCACTCCACCATCACCCCCACACCCAGATCACCTATGTGGTGTCGGGTGCGTTCGAGTTCACGGTGGACGGCGTGACCCACACCGTGCGGGCCGGGGATACCATCCTGAAGGAGGACGGCGTGGAGCACGGCTGTGTCTGCACCGAGGCTGGTATCCTGCTGGACATCTTCACCCCCATGCGGGAAGACTTCGTGTAAAATAAAATGGGCCGCAGCCCACCCCGCGAGGGAAAAGGCTGCGGCCCATTTTTGTGCGAAAAATCAGGCGGCAGTAGAAGAAGCGACCTCAGAGGAGGCAGCCTCAGAAGATGCAGCCTCGCTGGAGACCTCGGATGCGGCCTCAGAAGAGGACACCTCAGAGGAAGCCTCGCTTGCGGCCTCGGAGGAAGCGCTGTTCTCCTCAGCGACAGCGGAGGAAGCGGAAGTCTCGGACTGGGCAGAAGCAGCCTCAGAGGTGGAAGCGGCGGTAGAAGAAGAGCTGCCGCAGGCAGTCATGCTGACAGCAAGGACCAGAGCAGCAACGGTAACAGCAACATTCTTGAGTTTCATATGAAAAATCTCCTCATATTTAAAAATAGTTTTGCGGGAGGGCCGTACAGGCAAGGCCCTTCTGCAAAAAGATATTCTAGTCCGTTTTCGAAAAAAATCAAGCCCTTTTTGGGCAAAGATTCTATTTACCAAAGAGATTCTACACTTTTGTTATAACTTTTCGATAAAAGTCAAAGATTTTTGACGTTCAAAAATGAAACGCAACGAGCTTTTCCGGAAGAGGAAAGCATGGTATAATAGCTTCATGATAAAGGCTGGAAAAGTTCAGTGAGGTAGAAGATCATGGACATCAGAAAAGTTGCGGTCCTTGGGGCCGGCGCGGTCGGCTCCTATGTCATCTGGGGGCTTTCGGCCCGTACAGACATCGAGCTTGGGGTGGTGGAAGAAAAGAACGACGGCAGATTTGACCACAGCGGCCCGGATCAGGAAATGACATGGGCAAGATGAGGGGAGAAAAGGGAATGAATATCACAGTCTATCTGGGGGCGAACGAGGGCAATGACCCGGCCCTGAAGCAGGCCGTCGAGGAACTGGGCCGGTGGATCGGCGAGAGCGGGAACGCGCTGGTCTATGGTGGCTCCCGCAGCGGCCTGATGGGCCGCCTCGCCCACAGCGTTCTGACGGCGGGCGGCGAAGTGACCGGGGTAGAGCCGCAGTTCTTCATCGACTCGGAGGTGCAGTACGACGGCCTGACAAAGCTCATCGTCACGAAGGACATGACCGAGCGGAAGACCCGGATGATCGAGCTGGGCGACGCCTTTATTGCCTTTCCGGGCGGCACCGGCACGCTGGAAGAGATCGCCGAGGTGATGTCCAAGGTCTCGCTGGGCCATCTCGACGCGCCCTGCATCCTTTACGACCTCGACGACTACTACGCCGGCCTGAAGGCCCTGCTGGCCCATATGGTCGAGACGGGCCTGTCCAGCCCCGCGCGGCAGAAGGGCATCTGCTTCGCAAAGGACCTGGACGAGATAAAAAGTCTCCTGCAAGCATAAAGAAAAAGCGCTGGAAGCGGTCTAAAGGCTTCCAGCGCTTTGCTTTTGCGGTTTACATGGAGATGACGCCGAGGGCGTTGGCCACCGAGCTGACAAGGATGATGGCCGCGAAGATGGGGCAGAGATACTTTATCATAAAGTTGAAGATGCGTCTGCGGCGGAAGGGCTTGCCGTCCAGCGTGACCTCCTCTTCGATCTTCTCCACACCGATGACCCGGGACACCAGCAGGCAGGTGGTGATGGCCGCAATGGGCATCATGACGGAGTTGGTGAGGAAGTCGAAGAAGTCGAGGAACTGCATCCCGAAGACCGTGAACCGGGCCAGCGGGCCGTAACCCAGAGCCGACAGACTGCCCAGCACCAGCATGATGATGCCGATGAGGATGGTGGCCTGTTTGCGGTCCCAGCCCAGCTCGTCCTCGAAGGTGGAGACGGCGCTCTCGGTCAGGGCGATGGAGCTGGTGACAGCGGCGAAAAGCACCAGCGTAAAGAAGAGGATGCCCACCACCGTGCCGAGGCCCATACTCTCGAACACCTTGGGGATGGTGATGAACATGAGGGCCGGGCCGGCCTGCAGAGTGTCCGGGTCGCCGCCGGAGAAGGAGAAGACCGCCGGAATGATCATCAGGCCCGCCATGATGGCGATAGCGGTATCAAAGATCTCCACGTTTTCGGTGGACTCCTCGATGGAGACGTCCTTCTTCATATAGGAGCCGAAGGTGACGAGGATGCCCATAGCGATGGAGAGGGAGTAGAACATCTGCCCCATTGCGGTCACGACGGTCATCCACGAGAAGTTGGCGATGTTGGGCACGAGGAAGTATTTCACACCCTCCAGCGCGCCCGGGCGGGTGACGGAGTAGCCTGCGATGATGACGGAGAGCACCACGAGGATGGGCATCATCACCTTGGACACCCGCTCCACACCGTTGCGCACGCCTGCAAAGATGATAGAGAGGGTGAAGACGGTAAAGATGGCGAAGCAGATCTCCGCCGATGGGCCGCTGGAAATGAAGGCGGAGAAGTAGCCGTCCGCCGCTAGCTCACTGCCGTGGCCGCCGATGTAGTCGGCCAGATACCGGATGACCCAGCCGCCGATGACCGAGTAGTAGGGGACGATGAGGATGGGGATGATGGCATTGATCCAGCCGCCGAAGGAAAGCCCGCCCTTTTTGCCGAAGGAGCCGAACGCGCCCACCGGGCTTTTCTTGGTCATCCGGCCCAGCGCCGTCTCGGCTACGATCATAGTGTAGCCGAAGGTGAAGGCGAGGATGATGTAGATGAGCAGGAAGATGCCGCCGCCGTACTTGGCCGCAAGATAGGGGAAGCGCCAGATGTTGCCGAGGCCCACCGACGCGCCTGCTGCGGAGAGAACGAAGCCGATCTTGCCCGAAAAGGCGCTCCGCTTGTGTTGTTTTTGGTTCATTGGATTTTCCTCTTTTCACAAATTCAATACCCCCAGTGTATCACAGCCGGGGAGGGGATTCAACCGATTTTCCGATAAAAAGCAGAAGACCCCTCGAAGAGATCGAAAGGCCGTATCAAAAGATAAGCACAGAAGCAGAAGCTCCTGTGCTCAGAGGGAGGCAGCGTCAATCCACCACCGGCACATCCAGCCCGAATTCCAGCGGGCGGAAGCGGGGACAGACGTTTTCGGTGATGCAGATGACCGAGGCGGCGAGGCGGCTGCCGATCTCGCAGGACTGGGCTAGGTTCTTGCCGTAGGTCAGGCCGATGACCGTCCCCGCAAAGAAGGCATCGCCTGCGCCGGTGGTGTCGATGACGTCCACCTTCTTGGCGGGCACGACGCCGCAGGCCCCGTCGTGCTGGGCGTAGACGGCCCCCAGACCGCCCATCGTCACCACCATGCTGGTCATATTGGCGCTGTGGACGTTCCGGGCCAGCACCTGAGCCATCTGGGTGGGGGAGAGGTGGCCGTAGTCGTCCGAGAAGAGCAGCCCGGCCTCCTGCTGGTTGCAGACGAAGCAGTCGATCTGCTGCAGATAGTCGCGGCGCTCCATGGCGATGCTCATGTTGGAGACGGCGGCAAAGACCTTCTTTTTGTACTTCTTGGCGTAGTGGAGCACCTGCTTGACGGTCTCTTTCTCGAGGTCCAGCTCGATGGCGATGCTGTCGCAGTCCCGGAAGATCTCGTCGCCCTTCTCTTCCAGCAGGGTGGTCAGAGGGGTGGTGTCGGGCCGCTTGGAGATGGCCGCGTGGACGTCGCCGTCGTTGTCGAAGATGGCCAGCCATGTGCCCATGCCGTCGGGGACTTTCTGGATGTATCGGGTGTTGACCTTGTGGTTGTCCAGCTTGTCGATGACGTCCTGCCCCATGCCGCTGTCATCCACAAGGCTCACGAAGGTGGGGCGCAGCTCCACGTTGGCAATGTCCTCCGCCACGTTCCGGCTCACGCCGCCGTGCACCTGCTCCATCCGTCCGGCGTTCCGTCCGCCGGGGATGTAGGTGGAGAGCGGATAGCCCTTGATGTCCACAAAAACTGCGCCGATGACTACGATTCCCATAGTTTTGATTCCTTTCCGAAGTATAGCAGTTTGCGTTTTTAATGCATAAGCAACATCCGCAAACTGCATATCGCAAATATGCTATTTTGATAGGCACTATTTTTGAAAATTGCGATAAACGCTCTTTGGGTCTTATTATACTGTATTTTACAGGGAGAATCCATCTTTTTACCATTTCTTTGTCCGAAAAGCAGAAAATCGACCGCCCCGGCGGGATTCGAGCCAAAAAGCTGTTGACAAAACCGCCGCCCTTTGCTACAATAAACAGGTAAACGCAGGGTTAGCTCATCCGGTAGAGCGACTGCTTCCCAAGCAGTAGGCGGCGGGTTCGAGTCCCGTATCCTGCTCCACAAAAAGAGCGCTGATTCGTCAAGAATTGGCGCTCTTATCATTTCGGCGAAAGAAAACGGAGAGGGACGTCATGATCTTTGTACCCCTTTTGCACTATTTCAAGTGCAAGAACCAATACAGCGGCAACGAGGACGGGATGCGCTATCTGCTCTCGCCCGGCAAGCGCAGCGTGCCCGACCCGGACGGCGGCGAGGGCGCACAGAAGGAGGAGGCCGTCCTCACGGTGGACATCTGGCCCGACCCGTGGGCGCTGGACTGCACCGACCCGGCCCTGCGGCGGCAGAAGGTCTTTCCCCTGACGGAGGAGGGCCGGGCGGAGGCGGCGGAGTATCTGTCCTCCACCTACAGCGCCGACACCGCGTACTGGAAGCAGCGGCCCTCCATTCTGGACTCGGAGCCGTGGTCGCCGCCGAAGGATGAGGAAGCAGAAAGCGAAGGAGACAAATGATCTACCGCATCAAGGAACTCAAGGGCGACACCATCCCGGTGCCGCAGCTCGTCTTTTCCAAGCTGGGCATCGCCGAGGAGTACAACGTCCGGGTGGCGCTGTATGTGCTGGCCACCGGCATCACCGACCCGGACAAGCTCTGCGCAGACCTGAAACTGCGCAGCCGCATCTCAGCCGAGAGCGCCCTCTCCTTCTGGGCCGGCGCGGGGCTGCTGGAGCGCTACGACGAGAACGCCGCCCCGGGCGCAGAGCCTTCGGCCCCCGCCCCTATGACGTGGGCGGAGATCGCCGCCGCAAGCCGCACCGACCCCATGATCTCCAGCCTCATCGACTGTGCCCAGACGGGCTTTGCCCGCCCGCTGACCCACAGCGAGATGGAAAAGCTGGTCAACCTCTATGTGCAGGAGGGCTATGCCCCCGAGACGGTCATGCTCTGCGTGGCCTATGTGGCCAGCCGGGGCAAGCGGACCATGGCCGCCGTCCTCCACGAGCTGAAGGTCTGGCGGGCCGAGGGGGTGGAGACCGGCGAACAGGCCGACGCCCACCTCAAGCTGCTGGCCCTCCGCCAGACCCGGGAGCAGTACGTCGCCTCCCTGCTGGGCATCCCGGACAGCGAGCTTACCCTCGGCGGGCGGAAGGCCATCGCCCGGTGGTATGAGGTGTACGGCTACGACGACGCCATGGTGCAGGAGGCAGCGGTGCAGGCCGGGCCGAAGCGGGACCTGTGGTACTGGAACAGCATCCTCAAGACATGGAACGCCAAGGGCCTGCGGAACATCCACGACGTGCGCAGCCCGGTGGCGTCCGTCGGTGCCAGCCGGAACATCCGGGTGGACCGCGAAGCCCCCAGCGGCAACGACTTCCTCAAGAACGCCGCCCGCCGCCGCTCCCTCAAGAAAAAGCCCGAGTGACACCCGGCATAAGGAGACACTATGCGTACCAAGAACGAACTGTATCAGGAGGCCCTGCGCACCGTCGCCCGGCGGCGTCAGACGGCCCGGGCGCGGGCAGAGGATGCCCGCGCAGAGGCCGAAGCGGCCCTGCCCGGGCTGCGCCACGCCGAGGAAGAGGTGCGGGTGCGGGGCATCCGCTGCGCACTGGCCGGTGCGGCGGGCAGAGACCGCACCGAGGCGGCTGCCGCCCTTGCAGACGCCCGCAGGAAGCTTTCGGAGCTGCTGGCATCCAGCGGCCGCCCGGCTGACGCGCTGGAGCCTCGCTTTACCTGCAAGCTCTGCGAGGATACCGGCGTCGTGAAGGGCCGCACCTGTGAATGCGTCCACAAGGTGATGCAGCAGCTCCGTCGGGAGGAGATCGAGGCCCTGTCCAGCCTCTCCATTTCCAGCTTCGACACCATGGAGCTGCGCTATTACCCCGACGAGAAGGACGCCGATGTCGGCGAGTCGGCGCGCAGGTACATGGCCGGACAGCTGGCCGAGCTGAAGGGTTATGCCGACGAGTTTGACCGCACCAGCCCCAGTCTGGTGCTTCTGGGAAACGCCGGTCTGGGCAAGACCCACGCCGCGCTGGCCATCGCCGGAGAGGTGCTGGAAAAGGGCTTCGACGTCATCTATGTGTCCAGCCCCGATTTCTTCTCGAAGCTGGAAGCCCTGCACTTCGGGCAAGACCCCGCCGGGGAGGAAGAGATGCTCCTGCGCACCGCCGCCGGGGCCGACCTGCTCATCCTCGACGACCTCGGCTCGGAGTTCAACTCCAGCTTCCTCATCAGCACCCTCTACAGCCTGTTGAACAACCGTCTGGGCGCAAAGCTGCCCACCATCGTCACGACCAACATCACCGACAGCGCACTGCTGGAACGGCTCTATACCGAGAAGATCTCCAGCCGCCTCGCTTCCTTCCTGCCCTGCCTCTTTGTGGGTAAGGATATCCGGGCGCAGAAGGCGGCGGAATCCTGAATCACATACCCGGAACACACCGGAGAAGCAGCTGCTCTTTTGCCAGCTGCTTCTTTTTTTGCGGGGGTCATTCCTGCATTTTTGCCCATTTTTTGGATGTATTGGAATAAAAAGAAAACGAAAGGCCGCAAAGAGGGCTGCTGTTTGTCGATTTTTCCGAAAAAATGATAAAATTCCTTGAAACCCCGTCGTTATAATGATAGAATATTTTTGTATCGTCATTTTGCAGTACCTCTGCCTTTCCGATGGCGCTGCGGCATTGGGGCGCAAAACAGGATGCACACAAAGAGAGACTGCGGCGTCCCTTCCGTGAGTCGTGATGGAACAGATGAGAAGACCGAAGCAGCCTGCCGAGGGACGGCAGGCTGCCGCCAGGTCATGAGGAGAATCGTTTGATGAAGAAGAAAACACTGCGCAGCCTTGTTTCCCTGCTTATGGCACTGGTGCTGGGGGTATCCCTGCTGACCGGATGCAGCGGAAAGAAGGCAGAACGGGCAAAGGCGCAGGAAGACGCCGAGACCATTCAGGTGTATCTGTGGACCAATAGCCTGTACGAGACCTATGCCCCCTATGTCCAGTCGCAGCTGCCGGACGTGAACATTGAATTTATCGTAGGCAACAACGATCTGGACTTTTACAAATTCTTGCAGGAGAACGGCGGCCTGCCGGACATCATCACCTGCTGCCGCTTCTCGCTGCACGATGCTGCGCCCCTGAAGGACAGCCTGATGAATCTTGCCACCACCAACGAGGCGGGCGCGGTCTACAATGCCTACCTCAACAGCTTCAAAAATGAGGACGGCAGCGTGAACTGGCTGCCGGTGTGCGCCGACGCCCACGGATTCGTGGTCAACCGCAGCCTGTTCGAGCAGTACGACATCCCGCTGCCCACGGATTATGACAGCTTTGTGGCGGCCTGTCAGGCCTTTGAGAAGGTGGGCATCCGCGGCTTTACCGCCGATTATGCCTACGACTACACCTGCATGGAGACGCTGCAGGGGCTTTCGGCTGCCGAGCTTACTACTGCGGAAGGGCGCAAGTGGCGCACCGCCTACAGCGACCCCGCCAACAGTGAGCGGGTGGGTCTGGACGACACCGTCTGGCCGGGCGCATTCGAGCGGATGGCGCAGTTTATTCAGGATACCCACCTCACAGCGGACGACCTTGGGCAGACTTATAATGATGTGATCGGGATGTTCCGGAACGGGGAAGTCGCCATGTATTTCGGCAGCTCCGCCGGCGTGAAGATGTTTCAGGAAGAGGGCATCGACACGATCTTTATGCCCTTCTTCAGCCAGAACGGCGAAAAGTGGATCATGACCACCCCCTATTTTCAGGTCGCACTGAACCGTGAGCTGGGGCAGGACACCGCACGCCGCGATAAAGCCATGGAGGTGCTGAACGTCATGCTCTCTGAGGAGGCGCAGAACCGTATCGCTGCTGACGGGCAGGATGTGCTGAGCTACAGCCAGAACGTCCCCCTTCGCCTGACCGAGTACATGAAGGACGTCCGCCCGGTGGTGGAAGAGAACCATATGTATATCCGCATCGCCTCCAACGATTTCTTCTCCATCTCCAAGGACGTGGTCTCCCGGATGATCGCGGGCGAGCTTACGGCAAAGCAGGCGTATCAGGACTTCAATGCCCAGCTCCTCACGGAGAAAACCACCACGGACGAGACGGTGCTGACCTCCGGGAAGAGCTATTCCAATGTCTTCCACAAAAACGGCGGCAGCGCCTCTTTCTCCGTCATGGCGAACACGCTGCGCGGCGTGTATGGCACCGATGTGCTCATCGCCGCCGCAAACAGCTTTACCGGCAGTGTGCTGCAGGCGGACTATACCAAGAAGATGGCTGTCTCCATGATCATGCCGAACGGCCTGATGGCCTACCAGCGCACGATGACCGGCGCAGAGCTGAAAGAGACCCTCCGCGCTTTTGTGGAAGGCTGTGAGGGCGGATTCGCGCCCTTCAACCGCGGCTCGCTGCCGGTGGTCAGCGGCATTGCCGTGGAGGTAAAAGAGGCAAACGGCAGCTATACCCTGACCGGCATCACCCGGAACGGTCAGCCGCTCCGGGAGGATGACACCGTCACCGTGACCTGTCTGGCCACGACAAAGCAGATGACAGCGGTGTTTGCAGACGAAAGCCGCGCGGTCACGGACGAAGGCACGTGGGTAAAGGACGCATGGCGCGATTACATTTCCGGCGGCGGCGCAGCGCTTGCAGAGCCGGAAAACTACATGACTCTGAGGTGAGCGGAATGGCAGACGAAATGCGGAAAACCAAAAGAAAAGGCCGCTCCCGGCGGAAATGGCTCCCTACTGCCACCGTCACCCTCCTGCTGCTGGGGCTGCTGGTCGGCGTCAGCTGCCAGTACATCTCGTATGTGTCGCAGACAGTCTATCAGGAGAGCACGTCGCATCTGGAAGAGGTCCTGCATAAATCCAACAATATGCTGAAGGAGCTGGTGCGCAAGAATGTGACCTATCTGCATCTGTACAACGGCTTTCTGGAAAGTACCTCGGACGAAAGCGAAATTCGGGCGTATGTCGAGGAGGCACAGCAGGACACCGGATTTGCCGACTTTTACTTTCTTTCCTATGACGGAAACTATATGACCGTGTCCGGCGAAACGGGCTACCTCGGCTTACAGACCAATCTGGACGAAAAGCTCTCCGATGGTGAGGATGTCGTCATGAATGCGGTACTGCCCGGCAAACCCCAGATGCTCGTGTTCATCTGTCCCGAAATACAGGGCAGCTACCGGGGCTTCGACTACGATGCCATCGCCATCGCGTACTATAGCGATGCTGTGCTGAAAGCGCTGGACAATTCCTCCTTTCAGGGGAACGCCAGCAGCTATGTCATCTACCCGGATGGGCGAGTCGTGATCGACAATTCTGTAAACGCCACAGAATCGGTCTACAACTTTATCGCGGTGCTGCGCGACCATTCCGACCTTTCGGAGAAACAGATCCTTGCCCTCTCGGAGGCGTTTGAGCAGGGCAGCCGTGGAAACATGAAGGTAAAGCTGGGGAACACCAGCTATTATCTGGTCTACGAGGGCACGGCGGTCCAGAGCTGGACCATGCTGGGCCTTGTCCCGGTCAAGGTCGTCAATGCCAGTCTGGACAAGCTGTGGCTCCGGACGATCCAGATCGTGACAGGCATCGCCCTCTGTCTTGCGGTGACGGTCATCCTGCTCCTCCTGCGCAAAAACCATGCCACGCTGCGCCGGAAGAACACCGAGATCCTGTACCGGGACGAGCTGTTCCAGAAGCTCTCGCAGAATGTGGACGACGTCTTCCTGATGCTGGACACAAAGACCTCCAAGGTGGATTATGTCAGCCCGAACATTGAGCGGCTGCTGGGCGTGCCGGAAGGGGAAGCCCGGCAGAATATCCATGTTCTGGATAAGCTGCGCCCGAAAAACGCCCCGGGTAGCGGCAAAAACTATCTGGAGGGGCTTCGCAGCGGGGGACAGCGCGAATGGGATCATGAGTATCTGCATCAGCAGACCGGGGAGCGGCGCTGGTTCCACATCATCGCTATGGGCAGCGAGGTGGAGGGCAGAGCCAAATACATCCTCGTCATGTCTGACCGCACAGCCGACAAGCAGGTGAATCAGGCGCTTTCGGATGCAGTGGCTGCCGCCGAGACCGCTAACCGCGCCAAAAGCACCTTCCTTTCCAATATGTCCCACGACATCCGCACCCCCATGAACGCCATCATCGGCTTTACCACGCTGGCGGTCAGCAACATTGATGACAAGGAGCGGGTGAAGGATTATCTCGCCAAGACCCTTGCCTCCAGCAAGCATCTGCTCTCCCTCATCAACGATGTGCTGGACATGAGCCGCATCGAAAGCGGAAAGCTCCATCTGGAAGAGGTGGAGGTCAACCTCTCTGATGTGCTGCACGACCTGAAGACCATCGTCAGCGGGCAGATCTACGCCAAGCAGCTGGAACTCTACATGGATGCCATGGATGTGACCGACGAGGATGTCTATTGCGACAAGACCCGGCTGAATCAGGTCCTGCTGAACCTGCTGTCCAACGCCATCAAGTTCACCCCGGCGGGCGGTACGGTCTCGGTGCGGGTCCGGCAGCTTGCCGGAAAGGTGCGTGGCTGCGGACAGTACGAGTTCCGCATCAAAGACACAGGCATCGGTATGAGTCCGGAGTTTGCCCAGAAGATCTTCGAGCCGTTTGAGCGGGAGCGCACCTCCACGGTAAGCCGGATACAGGGCACCGGCCTCGGCATGGCCATCACCAAAAATATCGTGGATATGATGGGCGGCACCATCGGAGTCCAGACGGAGCAGGGCAAGGGCACCGAGTTTATCATCCGTGTGCCGCTGCGCCCGCAGGCGGAGCACCGTCCGGTGGAAAAGATCACCGAGCTGGAAGGCCTGAAGGCACTGGTGGTGGACGACGACTTCAACACCTGCGACAGCGTGACGAAGATGCTGGTCAAGGTGGGGATGCGCGCGGAGTGGACGCTCTCCGGTAAGGAGGCGGTGCTGCGTGCGCGGCAGTCCATCGAGATGAGCGACGTCTATCATGCCTATATCATCGACTGGCGGCTGCCGGACATGAACGGCATCGAAGTCACCCGCCAGATCCGCAGCCTGAACGACGACACCCCCATCATCATCCTGACCGCCTACGACTGGTCGGACATCGAGGTGGAGGCAAAAGCGGCCGGTGTGACCGCCTTCTGCTCCAAGCCCATGTTCATGTCCGACCTGCGGGAGACCCTGATGAACGCCCTTGGCCAGAAGCAGACGGATGCAGAGCAGGAACTCCTGCCCCAAAAGAATGCTGATTTCAAGGGCAGACATATCCTGCTGGTGGAGGACAATGAGCTGAACCGTGAGATCGCGCAGGAGATCCTGCGGGAGTACGGGTTCCAGGTCGATACGGCCGAAAACGGCGCAGTGGCGGTGGAAAAGGTCAGCGCCGCAGCGCCGGGCAGCTACGATCTGGTCCTGATGGACGTGCAGATGCCGGTGATGGATGGCTATACCGCCACCCGGACGATCCGCGCACTGGATGACCCTGCCCGGGCAAAGCTCCCGATCCTCGCCATGACCGCCAATGCGTTTGACGAGGACCGCCGCAACGCCTTGGAAAGCGGCATGAACGGCTTTTTGTCCAAGCCCATCGTGATCGGCGACCTTGTGCAGGAGCTGCATAAGATTTTGTGAGCCATGCATGAAGTCAGCTCCAACCGGGTGGCGGCAGACGACAACCCCATGAAGCTCATGCGCATTGCCATGAGGCCGCTGTGCGCTCCGCCGTTCCCGCTGGACTATCTTGAGGAAATGACCGCCTTGATGGGTGGCGATGGACGGATGCGGTAAGCCGCAGCCAAAAATGAAAAGGCCGCTGTGTCGGAGAATCGCTCTGCGACACAGCGGCTTTTTGCAACTTGCAGTTCACAGCGTGGAACATCCGGGCCTTCTGTGCGAGGGTCAAAAATCGGCGTATGGCCTGTGTGCACGCAAAAGAAAAGCAGCAGCGTTAAAATCACGCTGCTGCTAAAAGTGGACCTAGAGGGATTCGAACCCTTGACCTCTCGGATGCGAACCGAACGCTCTCCCAGCAATATCGCTTTTGTGCACACCTTATGCACTGCGAGAAAAGAAAAATCAACGTATATTCGTCTATATAGAATATTCTGCCATTCAAACTACCTTTCTTGGTCACAAACATGGTCTCCAAGCCGCTGATTTTCAAGATGAAGCTGTTTGGGGCGTAATATGGTTGGCGGACAAGTGAGCTACAGGCCCTTGAGATGTAACTCACATGGGGTTCAGATGTATCGCATCTCAATTTACAATAAAATACGATGTACCGTAAAAGCGCAACTTCTGCTCTGAATGAATGGAAGATGCGCTTTTTACATTTGGCATCAAGTTATAGATTGACAATAGAACACATACACGATAAACTTTATATAGTATTATGTAAATCAGAAGGAGGCCAAACCATGAGCATTAAGTACACTACCCCTGCCCAGCATAAGAGCAACCTCCGCAATGTATATGGCACCTTTGCCATTGAGGGTATGACCATCAGCAAAGATACACGCAGCAACCTTGATCGCATTGGCAGCGGTCAGGCCAGCTATCAGCAGGTCGTGAATGAACTGCGCGCAAAGTACGCAAAGAAGGGCTGACGATGTTCTCGAAGTACGATGTCTATACCACGGTGCAATCCATGTACTGCTACCCGGATACGGATGTTCTCATCAACAAGCTAAACATCCGTGACAAAGCAGAACTGAAACAGGCCGAAGAAGAATTTACAGCAGTCAAGCAGATGGCTCTGTTGCAGGAGCCAATCAAGGGACGTTTTACCAAAACTCACTTATTTCGGATTCACCGCTTCCTTTTTGAAGATGTGTACCCGTTTGCAGGGCACATCCGCAAGGAGCAAATCAGCAAGGGCGACACGATGTTCTACCCGCCAGACCTGATTGACCGAGAATTGGAGCGTGTGTTCAAAAACATTCACTCCAAGAAGCTGCTTGCCGAACAAGATGAAGAAAAGCAGATTCAGAATTTGTCGCAGACGATGGCAGAGCTGAACATCATCCATCCCTTCCGTGAGGGAAATGGCCGCAGCACCCGTGAGTTGATTCGCTGCATGGCGTTAGAATATGGTCTGCACATCAACTGGGGCAACACTGACCGAGAAACTTTGATTAACGCCGCAATCGCTGCCGTAGACGATGATATGGCATTCTGTGATGTTCTACGGCAGTGTATTGAAACGTAAGCCCATTAAAACTCTATGCGCACATGAATTGGAGGTTGGCAATGGTTCGGGTTTTATATTGTATGAAGATTGCTTCACCTCGCTGGGCAAAAAGTTTGAGTGATGGAACGGCATGGTTTGGATCGGTTGAATCATATATTCAAAAGGCTCAAAAGGATCACAATGACGAACAGGGCGATGAATTTGAAGGTATATTTGCTCGAGTATGGAGATTTTCAGATGTGCTCATTGGCTACATGAAGAAATTCGGGGATGAACTTGAAATTATTCCAGATGGAGAGTATTGCTTGCTCCGACGCAAATCTGTTCGTAAAGCGTGCATATTTTGTATGTACGGTTTAACATCGAATGACTTTAAACCAGTAAGCAAACCGTATTATAAAGACGGCGTTGAGGTTTGCGATTTTGAGCATTCGGTCAATCAAAAAATGTTTGACGGCTTTTTAGGTAGCAATGAGAAGGCAGCTTCAGTATGTGCGAGTGCTGGACACTTAAGGGATGCAATTTCCAAGGGTGCAACAATTGCTGGATATTCTATCAAAAGGCAAGAACTTAAATATGATCTCGATTTTACACAAGTTTTTGAGATAAAGGGAATCGAACCCGGTTCTCCATATGAGGAATTATTTCATAAGCGAAAGCGTTTTTCTTATCAACATGAAATTCGGAGTCTTATTAGTAACGGTAGTTGTCCCCCTAAAGAAGATGGCATTCCAATTCAATACGAAAAACTTGGAAAAGACAGTTTGTTTTATGATGAGTCAAGCGACAATGGCATGATAATTCGAATGACCGCTTCGTTTAAGATGAGCAACAACGATTCTTCTGAAAAGCAGGTGTGAATTAAAAATCAAATAAAGTGCCTTATTAGCGCATCTCCTATTTTGAATGGAGTTGCGCTTTTATTTTTACCCACAACACATTTCAAAAGGAGGATGCCTATGGATAAAGACTTTATGCTGAACTATTTTAACAAAGCCGTACAGCCTGAATGGGAGGAACTGCTGAAAACACCGCGCTACCAACCGGCAGCAAGTAAGCGTGACGCAATCGAACGGGAGTTCTTTCGGATGCTGAACGATGAGCAGAAACGCAAGTACCTTGATTTGGAATCCGCAGTCATACTGGCAGAATGTGACATCGCAGAAGCTATGTATATGAAAGGTGCCGCAGACCGTGAGTTGATGATTCGTTAACACCATGAGTTACGACTACTTCTATGGTCAGTCAGGCGAATTGTTCTCCTACTTCCGCATCCCGAAAGCACTGTTCCAAGACCACCGCTTCCGGCAGCTCTCCACCGATGCCCGGACGCTGTACGGCATCTTACTGGACCGCATGAGCCTGTCGGTCAAGAACGGCTGGCTGGACGAGCAGGGACGGGTGTATATCATCTACACTGTCCGGGAAGTGCAGGAATCGCTCTGCTGTGCCGAACACAAGGCGGTCAAGCTGTTCCGGGAACTGGAGGACATGAATCTCATCGAGCGTAAACGCCGTGGTCTGGGCAGACCCAGCCTGATCTATGTCAAGGACTTTTCCTCTGGCTTGCCCAAAGCGCAAGTACAGAATTGCCCAAACAGCAATTCAGGCGTTGCCCAAAGCGCAGTTCAGGAGCAGCCAAAACCGCAAGCAAATAAGACTGATAAGAATAATACAGAGATGAATAAACCTGATCCTATCCACTCAGGGGACGTTCGTGAACAGCTTGAGGATTATTTTTATCAGGCATTGGAGGTCGAACTGCTGCTTCGGCTTTTCCCAGATGATGAGGACACCATCTATCAAATCGTGGATTTGCTGGTGGACACCTGTGCCACCAAGCGCAGGATGCTCCGAATCGCCGGGGATGATAAGCCTGCCGAGGTAGTACGCAGTCGGCTGAAAAAGCTGAATGCAGATCACATCCGCTTTGTGCTGAACAGCCTTGCCGAAAATGCGACCCCCGTGCGGAACATGAAGCAGTATCTGCTTGCCTCGCTCTACAATGCGCCCACGACCATGAATCTACACTATCAGAACTTAACGAACCATGACTTTGCGCACGGTTCCCGGAAGGTGGGGTGATGTTATCGCAAAGAAAGCAACGGTTATCGCAGTCACAAACCAGAAAGGCGGTGTGGGGAAAAGCACCACCTGTGAGAATCTGGGCATTGGGCTGGCAATGGAGGGCAAGAAAGTCCTGTTGGTGGATACCGACCCGCAGGGGTCTTTGACCATCAGCATGGGCTGGCAGCAGCCCGATGAACTGCCCACCACCCTTTCTACCCTGATGCAAAAAGCCATGAACGACCAGCCCATTCAGCCCGGTGAGGGCATCCTGCACCATGCAGAGGGCGTTGACCTGATCCCGGCAAACATCGAACTGGCAGGGCTGGAAGTAGCCCTCGTGAACAGTATGAACCGGGAGAAGATGCTCAAGCAGGTGCTGGATGTTGCCAAGCGAGAGTACGATTTTATTCTGCTGGACTGTATGCCCTCGCTGGGGATGCTGACGATTAACGCACTGGCGGCGGCAGACGCTGCCCTGATTCCGGTGCAGGCACAGTACCTGTCTGCAAAAGGTCTGGAACAGCTTTTGCAGACGGTGCAGAAAGTCCGGCGGCAGATCAACCCGAAGCTGAAAATCGAGGGCATTCTGCTGACTATGACCGACAGCCGCACCAACTATGGAAAACAGATCAGCAATCTGATCCGGCAGGCATACGGAAAGCATCTGAAGGTGTTTGAGCAGACCATCCCCCGCTCTGTCCGAGCGGCTGAAACCAGTGCCGTGGGCAAGAGCATTTTCCAGCACGACCCCAAGGGTAAGGTGGCAGAAGCCTACAAATCTCTTGCAAAGGAGGTGCAGGCGGATGCCGATCGACAGCGGAAACTTAGCTCTGAAAGGGCTAGATGACCTGTTTTCCACCGAGGAAAACCGACAGGAGGAGCAACGGGAACAGGTACAGCAGATTCCTATTGATGCGCTGCACCCCTTCACCAACCACCCCTTCAAGGTGTTGGACGATGAAGCCATGACCCGGACGGTGGAGAGCATCGCACAGTACGGTGTGCTGGCTCCGCTGATTGCCCGCCCTCGCCCGGACGGTGACGGCTACAAGATCATCTCCGGGCACCGCCGTCAGTATGCGGCGAAACTTGCCGGGCTGGACACCCTGCCGGTTATTGTGCGGCAGATGTCGGACGATGCTGCTGTGATATTGATGGTGGATTCCAATTTACAGCGTGAACACATTCTGCCCAGTGAACGGGCTTTTGCCTACAAAATGAAGCTGGATGCTCTAAAAAATCAAGGTGATAGGTCAGATTTAACTTCGTGCCAAGTTGGCACGAAGTTCCGGGCAGATGAATCGCTTGCAGAAGATTCCGGCGAAAGTGCCCGTAATGTCCAGCGTTTTATCCGCCTGACCAACCTTATCCCGGAACTGCTGGACATGGTAGATGAAAAGAAAATTGCCTTCAATCCCGCTGTGGAATTGTCCTATCTGGACGAAAGCCAACAGCGGGATTTTTTAGAAGCCATGGATGGTACCCAAAATGCCCCATCTGTATCGCAGGCTCAGCAACTAAAGAAGATGGCGCAGTGTGGTGAGTTCACCTATGAAAAGGCGTTTGATATTTTGGGGCAGGAAAAGAAGAGTGAGCAGGACACCGTAACTATCAAAAACGACATCCTGCGAAAATACTTTCCACGCAGCTATACGCCTCGGCAAATGGAAGAAAAAATCATTCAGCTTTTGGATGCGTGGCAGAAAAAGCAGCAGCGCCACAACGAACGCTGATTCGTAACGCAAGACCCGATTGGGTCTTTTTTGTTTGCAAAAATTTGGAGGTAATGCCTATGAACAACACGATTCCTTTTCACTCCGCAACCCATGCTCCGCAGATCACGGTGGACGTGAACATCCTGTCCATGCTGAAACAGGCGGCATCCTGTTTGAGCGAAATGGCAAGCGAGAACGTCTACCTTGCCGCCATCGGCCCGGACATGGAACTGACCATTATCATGGAGGAGGATGCTCCTTCCGTTCTGCCCTGTTTCGATGAGGAGGATGCCCTGATTGCCGTGAAGGGTGCGCCGCTGTTTATCAGCTACAATCCGGCGCAGGTCCTCAAGCTGGCAGGCAAGCGGTACCTGACCGGTCCGGTCATCTTCTACCGCACCGATGGGCACAGTTCCATCGTATCCCTGACGGTGGAGGATATTTACCGCTTTCAGACCTATCTGGAAAGCCACAGCATCACCCTGATAGCAGACGACCAGAAGTTGCCCTGCATCTGCATCGACCGAGGTGTGTCATGCTGAACTTTTTTATTGGTTTCGCATTTTTTGAAGCGGGTGCCTTTTTCGGCTTCTTTGTGGCGGCTCTGTTGAACGCCGCCCATGCCGGGCAGGAGGATTAAAATCACCCTGCTGCACGGGAGGTGATGGCAGTGCAGGAAGAAATCGAACAGAAGTCATTCAACATTATGATCTCCACCACAAAGCTGTCTGCCCGGACTGTCCTGCGGGCGGTAAAGGCGGCGTTTCGGCTGTACCAGTCCAAGACATCCCAAGGTAAGCAAAGTGTCCGCACTCTTCTGCGGCAGAACCGGGGCGTGTCCAGCGTGGAGATCAGCAAGACCGGCATCCGTGGGCTGGAACGCTATGCCAAAAAGTACGGCATCGACTACGCCATCCGCAAGGACACCTCCGAGGTGCCGCCCCGGTATCTGGTCTTTTTCAAAGCCCCGGACGCAGAAGCCTTCCAATCGGCGTTCAAGGAATATTCGGCATCCCTGCTCAACAAGGACAAACGCCCCTCTGTGCTGGCAAAACTGCAGGAGCTGGTGCAGGCGGTGGCAGAACTCCCCGGCAAAGTCCGGCACAAGGAACAGGAGCGTGGACTGTGACCACGAAAAAGCTGACAAAGCTGCTGGCGCTCTATCTGCCCTATATTTTACTAGGGCTGGTAGCAACGAACTTTGGCGAAGCGTGGCGGCTTGCCGAGGGCAAAGAACTGGGCGATAAGATCATGTCAATGATGGGCACCGTCCCGGTGGCGTTTGCAAACCCGCTGCCCAGTCTGCATCCGATTGATTTGCTGGTAGGCTTGTGCTGCGGTGCAGGGCTGCGGCTGGCGGTCTATTTGCGTGGCAAAAACGCCAAGAAGTACCGCCACGGCATGGAGTACGGCTCCGCCCGATGGGGCACCCCCAAGGACATTGAGCCGTTCATGGCACCCAAGTTTGCCGACAACATCATCCTGACCAAAACGGAACGGCTGATGATGTCCAACCGCCCGCCTGACCCCAAGAACGCCCGGAACAAAAATGTGCTGGTGGTGGGCGGTTCCGGCAGCGGCAAGACCCGATTTTGGCTGAAGCCGAATCTGCTTCAGTGCCACAGCTCGTATGTTATAACAGACCCGAAAGGTAGTATCGTGGTCGAGTGCGGGAACGCACTTCTGAAGAACGGCTATAAACTGAAAATCCTGAACACCATCAATTTTTCCAAGAGTATGCACTATAATCCCTTCGCCTATGTCCACAGTGAAAAGGACATTTTGAAGTTGGTGACAACGCTGATGACCAACACCAAGGGCGAAGGGTCCGGCGGGGACCCCTTCTGGGAGAAAAGCGAGCGGCTTTTGCTCACCGCCCTGATTGCCTATCTGCATTATGAAGCCCCGGTGGAGGAGCAAAATTTCGCCACCCTGCTGGAAATGCTGAACACCATGCAGGTGCTGGAGGACGACGAGGAATACCAGAACCCGGTGGATCTGCTGTTTGAAGAACTGGCAAAAAAGAAGCCCAACAGCTTTGCCGGGCGGCAGTATAAACTTTACAAGCTGGCCGCAGGTAAGACTGCAAAATCCATCCTGATTTCCTGCGGTGCCCGGCTCGCCCCCTTCGACATCCAAGAGCTGCGGGACCTCACCATGTACGATGAACTGCAACTGGACACGCTGGGCGATAAGAAAACGGCTTTATTCCTCATCATATCAGACACGGACAGCACCTTCAATTTTCTCATCAGCATGGTGTACACCCAGCTTTTTAACCTCTTGTGCGATAAAGCGGACGATGTGTACGGCGGTAAGCTGCCCATTCATGTGCGCTGCTTAATTGACGAAGCAGCCAACATCGGGCAGATTCCCAATCTGGAAAAGCTGGTAGCGACCATCCGCAGCCGTGAGATCTCAGCCTGCCTTGTTTTGCAGGCGAGAAGCCAGTTGAAAGCCATCTACAAGGACAACGCAGATACCATTGTAGGCAACATGGATTCTCAAATTTTTCTGGGCGGCTCCGAACCCACCACCCTGAAAGATCTTGCCGAAGCACTCGGCAAGGAAACTATCGACAGCTACAACAATTCTGATACCCGTGGCAATAGCCCAAGCTATGGCACCAACTACCAAAAACTCGGCCACGATGTGCCATAATTACTCGTGATGAATTCAGTTGCCCTAAATTCACACGAGCAGGGACACGACCAACTGGATTCGAACAACGAATACATACAGGAGGTTTTCGCATGAACAAACTGCTTTCCTGCCGCTACAATATGGACACCAACCGGGTGGAAGCCCGGTTCACTGATGGCTCTGCCGTTGCGATTGAATGCATCGCCGTGGAGGACGAATACGGTAACTCCCCGGCACAGCGGGCAGAACTGGACTGGCTACTATACAACAAGCCCTTGGAGTACGCCCAGCTTGTGCTGGGTAGTGAAATCGAGCATTATCTCTCACTCGGCTGAGACCACGGCAGACTGAAAGACTAAATTTTAATTAAAATATCCAAAGTAAACCATGAGCCCTCTACTTGCAGTCGTTGCAAATAGAGGGCTCATGGTTAGTTAGTAGTTCAACCTATTATGGTAACCATCTGAAAATACTGATATTGATATTCGTCTTCTAATACCGCCTGCATTTCTTCCATGTATAACGGGTCTTTCAACAATTTGGGATGAAATGCTCGCTCTCTCCAGAGTCGGACTCCAATTTTGGGAAAAATATATTCCGTTCCCAGTTGCAAGTCCTTTTCGTTGCAAATAACGTTGTCCTTTTTCATTAAGCTATCAATAATACACTCGGCGGTTGTATTAAACATATCCAGCCCGAACAATTTTATTGATGCCACTTTAGACAACTCTCTCTGGATGCCGATTTCAGTAGCTTTTCCGTTCCGATACTGCACCAGAAAGAACGAATCATTATCCATATATCGTCCTGTTATCAAATTAGGATCACCAGTTTCAGCACAACGCTCCATTTGCATTGCTTCATCAGAAGAATTCGACCACTGTTTCTTCATTTGTAGAAGAGCATTTTCTAACTCATCTGATGTCATGCCTAATTTTAATTGTCCAATTCCAATATGTGGTATAATAATTATCTCTTTCATAACAAAACCTTATACCAAAAAGTGAACCATACAAATGCAGCAGTTGCACATATCATCAGAACCAGTCGCATCGTACTTGCAAGTTTCTTCTCGATGTAACCTTTCTGATTTTCGCATAGGACAATCTGCTGAAGATTGTGAAATTTAGCTTCACTGACATTTCCATTTAATGCCTTCCATGCAGTGCGGCGATCTGCAACCAGCAATAAATCGGACAGCATTTCCATAAAGATGACAGCGAAAAATGCCAGAGAAAAAAACACATACCGCTCCATTGGCTTGCTGTCAAAGTATCTCGGAGTGTTGCCGGTTTCAAGGACTGTACCGCAATGACATAAAATACGGTACTTTGTTCCCAGTTGTTCTCCTTAATCTGCTGGCACCTATACACTGTTATTCCCATCATGTCTAAAAGCGAATTGATTTTGCGATTTCTAATGCTTGACTTTCCGACACAGAACTTGATTCAAGTTCAATTGCAACAAAGCATTCTTTCTCGTTATCATAAGCGAGAATCCCCAAATTGTTCACAGGTTCTGAACTTGCACCATCTTGAAAAATCACCGTTGTAAGTGCAGTCGTTCCGTGTTCCGTGCTTTGTATCACATTGTATTTATTATCAGTGTCAAACCTGTAAACCGACCCTAGCCGAAGTGCAGAGTAAACAATCTGCACGGAATCTCTATCACCTTCATATGGTTCATAGGTGCTGTATCCAACCGCGCCAACCAACTCATGATTTTTGTCATAAATATCATATACTGGATAAGACGGATTCAGGCTTGCAAGAACAAGCGGTTTATTATCAGCACGTTGCGTTTGTTCTCTCTTTTGAATTTTCCACCCTTGCGGAAGTTCGATTGAAATAACACTGCTCGCTTGTCCTGATTTTTCAGGTTGAAATTCAATTTGCCGATTTGGTTTCTCCTTGTTTTCAGCTTGTTCTCCTAAAATATCTGATGCGATTTGTCCATATTCTTTATCAGCGGTGATGGATTCCAGATACTGATAAATCGTATTTCTTTCTTCATCCGACCCACTATAGGGAAGCTCTGTTTTTATGCCGGATAAAACAAGCTGCTGAAAGTCTTTATCATTCATCAGTTTGTCATATTTCAACACATACAGTGTGTCTTGAGGGAATTTGATAAGGCGATTTGTCAACACCGAAAAGCAATCTTCTGTATACCCACCATCCGATTCTTTAAGCTTTTGCAGTATTTGGCTTGTGCTGGCGTTTTCAAGATTAGATAAAAATTCCTGCTCGCTTGTCACCGATGTCGATATAGGAGAGTTCATAGAAGTTGAAGAGGATACTTTTGTTGCGCAAGCTGACAATCCTATGATTGTCGCAACCGAAATTGCAATGAAGCTCCTTTTCATATAGAGCATACACCTCCCGTTTGTTTCCATCAGAAGCTTTTACTTAGATAACGCAGCAACCAACACATTTGTTGCAAGATTTCCCAAATTTGTTTACTTAAACAAAAATCCATCCTCACATTTGTGCTCATCTACAAATATCTAGGCATTTTGCCGTTAATAAATACTTTCTGCAACCTTCATCAACTCATCCAATGAACCATCGCCCATAATTGTGCAGGAAACACCAGCATCCTCCCAAACCAAAATATAACAGGTGACCTGCCCCGGAATCTCACTTGTTCCAAGTGTTGCTTCCTTATCTCCAATCTTTACAGTTGTATAAACGGTATGTTCATTATCGAATGTTTCAATCTGTCCGTATGCGGTTATAATTGAACAATCCACAAAATAGATTTCTCCGGCAGCATTAACATACGCATGAGAGAATGTTTCCTTTTTATCATAGCCTTGCGTATAGTCACGCCAAAATCCGACTTGTACATAATGTTCACTATACGCATCGGGAAGCTGCTCTAATGAAACCGTCAAGGCTGAAATGAATGGGCTGACGCCCGGCCTTGACCGTTCCCCGCCGCCCCGCTGGATGGGTGGACAAGGTGGCCAATCCCTAAAAGTGTTTGGCCGCACTCGTTCATTTTGGGGCCTTTCTTCTCCCAAAATTGAAATGGGCGGGAAAGCCCTAAAATGGCTTTCCCGCCTTGATTACCCATTAGCAAAGACGGGCGAGACTGTCAACGGCGGCGCTGAAAGCGCCGTTCATCTTGACCGTTGACTGGCTCGCCTGGCTTTGCTACTGCCCGTAAGAGATGGAAAAACAAGATGGAAAACAAGGTTAAAAATGGTTGACAAGTCTATCGGATGTGTGTTATACTGTGCGACAGTTTGAGATTGGAAGGAGGCTTACGTGTGTTAATTTGTGTACGCTAATAAGCAATAAAAAGTAGAAGTACCTTTCCACATGATGGTGGGCTTTTTTTGCGTGCGTATGCAAAGGAACACGTAGGTTTGACACGAGCAGTCTTTGAACTGTATCGTGGTGTTTTTTCGTGCTTTGTTGTTATGCAGGCGTCTGCCCTCTCTGTGGGACAACGCCTGCTTTTTATTGCAGAAACAAAGGAACAATGCAATAAAAAAGGAGGTTCGCATTATGACCCAAAACAACAATTCATGGAGAAAAACTTATTTTACACTTCTTGCCGGACAAGCAATATCCTTTATTAGCAGCGGTATTTTGGGAAACGTAAAAGAAGTTATGGAAATAAGACTTAGAAGCAAACTTAAGAGTGTGTTGATAGTGCATTATCTTAAAATTTTGTATAATAGGAATTGAAGTTAAATTAGATGCTAAAAATTTGTAATTAAGAAGGA
>ENA-OVFS01000808-OVFS01000808.1-human-gut-metagenome-genome-assembly--contig:-NODE-808-length-25916-cov-14.356715_pt1 | contig 25916 bp, 21 predicted proteins | sample MGYA00237763_ERZ505405 | MGnify/ENA primary metagenome ERZ505405 (study PRJEB26158, sample SAMN06016401) | human gut metagenome | biome: human gut; feature: ankylosing spondylitis patient; material... | reverse complement strand
GAAATACAAATCGTATAGAGGGCAAGAAGGAAAAATAGCTAAAAATATATTAAATAGAAATTTCAAAGCAGAAAAACCAAACGAAAAATGGGCAACAGATGTAACAGAATTTGCATTATGTAATGAAAAAATATACTTATCACCAATAATAGATTTATATAACGGAGAAATAATAAGTTATAAAATATCGAAAAGACCAATACTAAAGCAAGTATTAGATATGGTAGAAGATGCAACAAGAAAGATAAAAGAAACAAAAGGGATAATTCTACATTCAGACCAAGGATGGCAGTATCAGAATAGAAAATATCAGGAGTTATTAAAAGAAAAAGGCATTATCCAAAGCATGAGCCGAAAAGGAAACTGCTTAGATAATGCCGTAATAGAAAATTTCTTTGGTTTGCTAAAAAGCGAATTGTTCTATTTAAAAAAATTTAAATCCGTTGAAGATTTTATAAAAGAGTTAAAATCTTATATAAAATATTATAATACAAAACGGATAAAGATAAAACTAAAAGGACTTAGTCCCGTAGAATACAGAACTAAATCTCAATTAGTAGCTTAATTAATATGTCCAATATTTTGGGTGCATATCACCTGAAAAATAAGGCTTTTTATAAAATCTTTAAAATCAGCATTATCGCTGGTAAAAAATATCAATATCCTTGTATATCAATACTTTTAATAGTATAATAAAAATCACAAATGTTGATTTTTCTAGCATTTAACTTTAACAAGTGTTGTATTTGAATTTATTTTCTTTTATTTCTGTAATTCTAAAAGGTTCAATTTAACTTTAACAAGTGTTGTATTTGAATTTTATTGCTAAAAGTGTTCCTCGTTTTAATGTTTTTATTTAACTTTAACAAGTGTTGTATTTGAATAACATTTCTGCTTGTGTCTTTGTAGCCTGATTACCTAATTTAACTTTAACAAGTGTTGTATTTGAATATATCTGTAATATTTCTACCTAATAAAAATTCTTTTATTTAACTTTAACAAGTGTTGTATTTGAATTGCTTATTATAGCATTTAAAAGAGCCTGCGCACCTGATTTAACTTTAACAAGTGTTGTATTTGAATTTCTTTTTCTTAATTTTAAGAATGAATGCTATTATAATTTAACTTTAACAAGTGTTGTATTTGAATAAGCCTTGTAAAGCTCATCTAAAGAAAGCCAGCTAAATTTAACTTTAACAAGTGTTGTATTTGAATTTAACATGTTAATGTTAATAGTTTATTTTAGCCTTAATTTAACTTTAACAAGTGTTGTATTTGAATGAAATGTAAAATTAGACCATGCTTTATATTTACATTATTTAACTTTAACAAGTGTTGTATTTGAATTTACATAAATCTTTTAGTATTTGTTTTATATCCATATTTAACTTTAACAAGTGTTGTATTTGAATAATCTCATACTTTTTATAAGCCTTACTAGGTATAAGATTTAACTTTAACAAGTGTTGTATTTGAATTGCCATGCTTCATAATCACTAGGAGCATTAATTTTAATTTAACTTTAACAAGTGTTGTATTTGAATAAGATTATGAATATTCAAAGCAATACACATACGGTGATTTAACTTTAACAAGTGTTGTATTTGAATCCATTTATTGTATTTATTATTGTATCACCTGTGAGATTTAACTTTAACAAGTGTTGTATTTGAATTCGTCTAAATTCAATTCTTCTATGACGTATATTAGAATTTAACTTTAACAAGTGTTGTATTTGAATTGGGTGCTTAGTCTTATGGACTAGGCACTTTTTTTAATTTAACTTTAACAAGTGTTGTATTTGAATAATACTTAACGGTTATTATGTAGATACAGACAGGATTTAACTTTAACAAGTGTTGTATTTGAATTAGCTACTGCGTTTGCGAAGCCTTGTACATATGCTCATTTAACTTTAACAAGTGTTGTATTTGAATTGTGGCTATTTATGATATAGATACACAAGTACAAAATTTAACTTTAACAAGTGTTGTATTTGAATTTATTTGCCACAATTGTTTTTATTAAATCTTTTATTATTTAACTTTAACAAGTGTTGTATTTGAATTGTTCCACCAATCCCCAAAAATTGTTGAAGTGCTGGAATTTAACTTTAACAAGTGTTGTATTTGAATGTTGTAGGATTTTCGCTTTCTAGAAACTCTACCCTAATTTAACTTTAACAAGTGTTGTATTTGAATGTTGCAATGGATAATTAAGAACAAAAGATAATTTATATTTAACTTTAACAAGTGTTGTATTTGAATAATAGATGGAACCTAAAGGAAATTTTTGTAAAGACCATTTAACTTTAACAAGTGTTGTATTTGAATTATTCTGTACACCATACTTTATATTGATAAACGTTAATTTAACTTTAACAAGTGTTGTATTTGAATAAGTTATTTGCATTATTATTTGTATTAGTATATGCAATTTAACTTTAACAAGTGTTGTATTTGAATAGTTCACGAGCCAATAATTTCAACTGTCTTGATATTATTTAACTTTAACAAGTGTTGTATTTGAATTAAATATGGTATGTATGCTACTATGGATACAATAGAATTTAACTTTAACAAGTGTTGTATTTGAATTCATCAACAGTTGCTCCTCCGAATTTAACACCTATATTTAACTTTAACAAGTGTTGTATTTGAATGTTTAATTTAGCTAAAAAAAATACAGCTATGGCTATATTTAACTTTAACAAGTGTTGTATTTGAATAACGGAGGTCTAATTAATGGCAAGTGCAGGCGGAAGTATTTAACTTTAACAAGTGTTGTATTTGAATTTAAAATTAGGAGGAAATTTAAATGAACTTATATCAGATTTAACTTTAACAAGTGTTGTATTTGAATTAGAGAAAATGGATTGGGTCAATATCCTTGTAGTAAAATTTAACTTTAACAAGTGTTGTATTTGAATTTTCGTGCATTAATTGTGTTTGTTCTTGTATAATATTTAACTTTAACAAGTGTTGTATTTGAATGATTAAAGAAGAAATTAAAAACGCAATAGATGAATGATTTAACTTTAACAAGTGTTGTATTTGAATTTATCTAATTTAAAAGGTATTGGGTCTATTTCTCCAATTTAACTTTAACAAGTGTTGTATTTGAATGGTGCAGTATCAATTTTATTATTTATAACTCTTATAATTTAACTTTAACAAGTGTTGTATTTGAATATTTATATCTTAATTATATTATTTTTATGGTATTTTATTTAACTTTAACAAGTGTTGTATTTGAATACGCTAAACCATTATCATTACATAGCTTAAGTAAAAATTTAACTTTAACAAGTGTTGTATTTGAATTGATGAATACTATAATGAAAATACTCAAGATAAAAAATTTAACTTTAACAAGTGTTGTATTTGAATTACATTTTGGGATGAACAAAAGAGCATAGAGTGGGATTTAACTTTAACAAGTGTTGTATTTGAATGCCAACTTATCACGTAAGCCTTGGATTTGATAATAAATTTAACTTTAACAAGTGTTGTATTTGAATTGCTATTAGAACGATACCAATGCTAGCATTTGATGAATTTAACTTTAACAAGTGTTGTATTTGAATTTGATACGGTTCCCGTGGTATTGAATGAAACAAAAAAATTTAACTTTAACAAGTGTTGTATTTGAATATGATAGCAAAATGCTTTTTTCTAACTATGAAGTTAATTTAACTTTAACAAGTGTTGTATTTGAATGAATAAAACAAATTTAGTAATAGGTAGTTGGTATAGATTTAACTTTAACAAGTGTTGTATTTGAATGGGATAGCTTTTATTATTTCTTCTGCACCTGCTTTAAATTTAACTTTAACAAGTGTTGTATTTGAATGGAACAGATACACCTTTAATCTTTACTTCTGTTGGTATTTAACTTTAACAAGTGTTGTATTTGAATTTTATAGCATAGCTTAAAATGTCTTGCATGAATAAGCTATTTAACTTTAACAAGTGTTGTATTTGAATGGTGCTGTTGACTGCTGAGAATTTAATCGTTTTCTAGATTTAACTTTAACAAGTGTTGTATTTGAATACAAGCATTTCTGCTCTAGCTACAGCTTTTTGCGGCGATTTAACTTTAACAAGTGTTGTATTTGAATACATTTGATAAAGTAGAAATAAATGATGGAGGTTAATTTAACTTTAACAAGTGTTGTATTTGAATTTATATCGGTATCCGCTTGTTTTAAAGTGGCAAGCTAATTTAACTTTAACAAGTGTTGTATTTGAATAAAAGATTTAAACAGGAGGCCTATTTATAATGGTTCATTTAACTTTAACAAGTGTTGTATTTGAATAGTATAGCTACTTGTACGCTATCTACACTGTGACTACATTTAACTTTAACAAGTGTTGTATTTGAATGAATTATCATTATGATTATTTAAAACCTGAACTGTATTTAACTTTAACAAGTGTTGTATTTGAATATGTAAATAACAGTGGTGTGAATAATGTTTTAGGAATTTAACTTTAACAAGTGTTGTATTTGAATATATACTTTAATTTCCACTCTAAAGCGTTTTTACCAATTTAACTTTAACAAGTGTTGTATTTGAATTTCAAATTCATAGTACTTTGACATGATGTTTTTTGGATTTAACTTTAACAAGTGTTGTATTTGAATTACCTTTAACGTACAATATAACTCTAAACAATCGTGGATTTAACTTTAACAAGTGTTGTATTTGAATTCAGGTGGCACTTCTTGTCCAAAAGCTTTTGCTGATATTTAACTTTAACAAGTGTTGTATTTGAATTGTTCTTTATCTAAAACTTGCTGAGCACCACGAAATTTAACTTTAACAAGTGTTGTATTTGAATTTATAAAGATAAAAGTTATAGCAAAAAAATAGATGAATTTAACTTTAACAAGTGTTGTATTTGAATACAATAAAAAATTTGTTGGTACAGAACTTAATTATAAATTTAACTTTAACAAGTGTTGTATTTGAATTTGGTTATTTGTATTTCCATTAGTTCCTCCTTGTTGATTTAACTTTAACAAGTGTTGTATTTGAATGTTATATCTTTATCTAACACGTACATAACAAACATATTTAACTTTAACAAGTGTTGTATTTGAATTAATGTACCAATTGCTAGAACTGGACAACAACTATAATTTAACTTTAACAAGTGTTGTATTTGAATTGGATTTTCAAGCGACCTTTTTGCGTCCATCTAGATTTAACTTTAACAAGTGTTGTATTTGAATTACGAATTATTTAATCTATTCATTCCCCACTGTATAAATTTAACTTTAACAAGTGTTGTATTTGAATAAACCTCTATCATATCTCATTTGTTTTGTGTTCAATTTAACTTTAACAAGTGTTGTATTTGAATATGCCTATATTACGAATACTTTTTAAATCATAAATATTTAACTTTAACAAGTGTTGTATTTGAATTGTTTTTGTGTGCGTTGCATGCTATTATTTAATTATATTTAACTTTAACAAGTGTTGTATTTGAATACGATTATGAGCATGAAAACTTGTGGCAGACAAGTTATTTAACTTTAACAAGTGTTGTATTTGAATTCAAATTACATTTTCAGAACTTTATTACAGGTGGTTATTTAACTTTAACAAGTGTTGTATTTGAATGCCTGCCATTCTAAGTTTCCTTTGCGTAAATCTGGTATTTAACTTTAACAAGTGTTGTATTTGAATATGACTATTATGCAACTGAACCAAAAGCAGTTGAACATTTAACTTTAACAAGTGTTGTATTTGAATTAAAGATTGGTATTGGACTACTAAGCTAAAAAACAAATTTAACTTTAACAAGTGTTGTATTTGAATAGAAGATGCTGGAAATACTTTATATACTAATATAAAGTTTGATTTAACTTTAACAAGTGTTGTATTTGAATGCAAACTCTGCCAACCTTTTAACAGTAGGTGTTGGTATTTAACTTTAACAAGTGTTGTATTTGAATTCGGCATATTCAAGTGCGTCAATTTCATCTTTATTATTTAACTTTAACAAGTGTTGTATTTGAATAGTATCAAGATAGAGATTTTCGAGCAAATTCTAAACCATTTAACTTTAACAAGTGTTGTATTTGAATGCATGGGAATGGATTAAAGCACATTATCCAGACAAATTTAACTTTAACAAGTGTTGTATTTGAATAGTAAATGTATAGATTTTCGCAAAAAGTAAAGTAAAATTTAACTTTAACAAGTGTTGTATTTGAATGCATCTTTACCAACGAACATTAAAATATGTGTGTGCCATTTAACTTTAACAAGTGTTGTATTTGAATGCGTTGAGCTCGACTATCTCGCGTGCTGTTCGCGTGCATTTAACTTTAACAAGTGTTGTATTTGAATTTTGGCGCGTAAACGTGGTACATTAATAAATGACAATTTAACTTTAACAAGAGTTGTATTTGAATTGGGTACTAAATCCATAATCAACTTGAAGTTTTGATTTAACTTTAACAAGAGTTGTATTTGAATGCTTTTGCTTTATCAATAACACTCTTTTCTTTTGGTATTTAACTTTAACAAGAGTTGTATTTGAATTTTGCATTTACATTATCTAGCCTAGTAGCTAGTGTAATTTAACTTTAACAAGAGTTGTATTTGAATCTCCACATAATGGTTCCCATTTCTCCAGTATATGGTATTTAACTTTAACAAGAGTTGTATTTGAATAGAATAGCAACAGATATTGCAAGTGAAACTGGCATGATTTAACTTTAACAATTGTATATTTCTAAAATAACTTTTCCACTATTTGATAAATATGTAGATAATTATAAAAATAAAAACTCATGGATTAAAATACCCATGAGTTTTTATTTTGCTTTATTCTTTATTAGCTATACCTAATTTGCCAAAAACATAGAAAGAAAGGCTTAAAATCATGCCACAGACAACAGCAAGACCCATACCTTTTAATTGTACAGGACCGATATTTACAGCAGCTCCACTAAGACCACTTATCATAGTTACGGCAGTAAGTATCATATTTTTCGTACTAGTATAATCAACTTTTTTCTCTATAAGCATACGTATACCAGAACAAGCGATAACACCAAATAACAATACAGAAATACCGCCCATTACTGGTACTGGAATAGCATGAATAATAGCAGCAATTTTACCAATAAAAGAGAAAAGAATAGCAAAAACAGCAGCTCCACCGATTACCCATACACTATAAACACGAGTAATAGCCATAACGCCCATATTTTCGCCATAAGTAGTATTAGGAGTTGAGCCTACAAAACCAGATAAAACATTAGAAACACCATCAGCAAATAAAGAACGATTAAGTCCTGGATTTTTAATTAAATCTCTATCTACAATACTACTTGTAACAACAACATGTCCAATATGTTCAGCAAAAACTACAAACAATGCAGGCATGATAATCATGATAGCGTGAATATTAAAAGTTGGTTCATAGAAAGTTGGTACTTGTACCCAACTAGCAGCTTCTACACCAGACCAATCTACAATACCTAAACAAAAAGCCATGATATATCCTGCAATTACACCAATTAATACAGGAATTACACTTAAAAATCCTCTACCAATTACAGAAGCCAAAATTGCCACAGCTAATGTAAATACAGAAGTAATCATTGCACGCTCATTTGGAATACCTTGAGATTGCATTGTATCACTGATAAAACCAGACATATCCAAAGCAAGTGGTGCAAGCTCAAGACCAATTACTGCTACTACCGCACCCATTGCAGCTGGTGGCAAAATAATATCAATCCAAGCTGTACCTAATTTACCCACAACAAAAGATAAAATAATAAAAGATAAACCAAATGCTATAAATCCACCTTGAGCATCGCCATAACTAAGTCCACTAGTAGCAAGTACTGCTAAAACTGGAGAAATAAATGCAAAACTAGAACCTAAATAAGCAGGTAATTTCCCTTTACAAATGATTAAATACAAAATTGTACCTATACCATTCATAAATAAAGCTGTTGCTGGATTTACATGAAGTAAAAAAGGAACTAACACTGTAGAGCCAAACATAGCAAACAAATGTTGTAAACTAAGTGGAATTCCTTGCAACAAAGGCACTTTTTCTTCTACGTCATAAAACTTTTTCATTTTGTCCTCGCTTTCATAAATAAATAAATAAAAAATTCCTTAGTTATTTTATCATAAGAAATCATATCTATCTATTTAAAAATAAAAATATCTATTAAAAACCAAAAGATTATTGCATATTTACCGCTTTTAATTTATATTTATATAGGCAAAAAATAAAAACATTATTTTTTCCTATATATTTTATTATGAATAGGAGATTTTTTATGACTAAAGAAGAATTTATGCTTATTGCTACTCAAGAAGCTGATAGTAATTTAACAACTAATGAAGGTGGCCCTTTCGGTGCAGTTATTGTAAAAGATGGCAAAATCGTAGGTCGTGGTCATAATCGTGTACTTATAAAACATGATCCAACTTGTCATGCCGAAGTTGAAGCTATTCGTGATGCTTGTCAAAATTTAGGTACTCATGATTTAACAGGTTGTGAACTCTATACATCTTGCTATCCATGTCCAATGTGCCTTTCTGCTACTATTTGGGCAAATATTAAAAAAGTTTATTATGGAAACACAGCTAAAGATGCTGATAAAATTGGTTTTAGAGATGATTTCATCTACAACTATATTGAAGGAAAATGCCAAGATATCTCTGTTTTAGATTTAGAACAATTTGGTAGAGATATCACTATAAAATCCTTTGATAACTTTGCACAAAAAACAGACAAAACAATCTACTAAAAACAAAGAGGATAAGTTTTATACTTATCCTCTTTTTATTATTTTTATTATCATCAAATAGACAATTATTTAATTATATTATTCTTCTATTTTTTGATTAAACAAAGCCGCTGCAAAGTCATTAGCTACAAATGGTCGTAAATCGTCCATACCTTCACCGACACCAATCCATTTTACTGGCATACTAAGTTCAGATTTTAAGCCAATTACTACACCGCCCTTAGCAGTGCCATCTAATTTAGTCAATACCAATCCAGAAATAGGAGCTGATTTTGTGAATAATTCAGCTTGGCTAATTGCATTTTGTCCTGTTGTAGCATCTAATACTAATAATGTTTCATGTGGAGCTTCTGCTATTTCACGTTTAATAACTCTTTGAATTTTATTTAATTCTGTCATTAAATTAGCTTTATTATGCAAACGTCCTGCTGTATCAATGATGAGTATATCCACTTTTCTTGCAATAGCAGCTTTTACAGCATCAAATACTACTGCTGCTGGGTCTGAACCTTCTTCATGTTTAATCACAGGGACATTTACTCTTTGTCCCCAAATTTCTAATTGGTCAATAGCCGCTGCACGGAAAGTATCTGCTGCTGCAAACATGACATTTTTGCCTTGTTCTTTATAATATCTACCCAATTTACCAATAGTTGTAGTTTTACCTACACCGTTTACACCGATTACTAAAATTACTGTAGGCCCAGATTTAGCGATATTTGTTTCATCAGAACCTTCATTTAACATTTCTGTAATACGTTTAATCAAAAATGGTTTTAAATCTTCTGGAGAGTTAATCTGTTTTTTCTTAATGCCAGCACGAACATCGTCCATTAATTGCAAAGAAGTTTTTACCCCTACATCAGCTTGGATTAAAGCATCTTCTAATTCATCTAATAAATCATCATCAATATCAGCATAACCAATAATTACTTTTTCAATTTTCTCTGTTAGAGATTTACGTGTTTTTGTAAGACCTTCTTTTAATTTACTAAAAAATCCCATCTTTTAACCTCTTTCCTCAAAATCTTCTAAACGAACAGATATCAACTTAGATACACCAGCATCTTCAATAGTTACACCATACATAACATCAGCAGACTCCATTGTTCCCTTACGATGTGTTACTAAAATAAATTGAGTGCGTTTGGCATAATCTTTTAAAAACTTCGCAAAACGTTTGACATTTGCTTCATCTAATGGAGCATCAATTTCATCTAATACGCTAAATGGTGCAGGATTATAAGTGAAAAATGCAAACAGTAATGCTATAACTGTAAGCGTTCTTTCCCCACCTGATAATACAGCTAGACTCTGTGGTTTTTTATCTGGTGGTTCTACTTCAATTTCAATGCCTGAACTTAAGATATCTTCTTTATTTGTTAAAATTAATTTTGCATTGCCACCGCCAAATAAACGTTTAAAAATATCATTAAAATATACTTTTATTTTATCAAAAGCTAAACCGAATTGTGTAGACATTGTTTTATCTATCTGTTCAATGATTTTCGTTAAATCTTCTTTAGCCTTGACTAAGTCCTCAATTTGTTTACTCATAAAGCTATAACGTTCATTTAATGTTTCATATTCGTTGATAGCATTTGGATTTACAGGGCCGATTTCTTTTAATTCTTTGTCTAATTTCTTTAATTTAGATTTCAGCTCATTTTCATCAAGTTCTAAACGATGATTTAAAGCTTCTTGTGGAGTCAATTCATATTCTTCTTGCATACTTTGTAAGCATTGCTTAATTTCAGTTTCTAATTTAGCTACACTTACTTCACATTTATGAATTTTATCCTTGATAACGCCTACCTTGCTTGCAATTTTAGCACGTTCTTCGTCCATATCAGACAATTCACTTCGCATACCTAATTGTCTTTTATATAAAGTATCGTATTCTTCTTTACCATCAGTTTTTAACTTTTCTAAATTAGCTACAGATTCTTCTAATTGTTTTAATTCAGCTAAACTATCATCAATAACTTTTTGTAATCCAGCCATTTCCTTATCACTATCAGCTAAAAATGCCTCAAATCTTTCTGCCTGTCCTGTCAACAAATTCAATTTATCATTATAGCGAATAACTTCTTGTCTTGCTTCTGTACAGCTAATCTGTTTTTGCATTACCTTTTGTTGACGAATTTTTAAATCATGTTTCAATACTTCAATCTCATTGTAAATATCTTCATAAAGATTTTGTTTTTCATCAACTTGAGCTTCCATTTGAGTAATTTTAGCTGTTTGTTTTTCAATATCTGCTTCAATAGCCGTTTTTTTCACGATTAAAGCAGATATACGATTATCTATAGCTTTTAAGATATCTTCTTGAGCTGCAAACCAATTTTCTAATTGCTTAAATTCTACTTTTTTCTGTGCTAATAATAAAGATAACTCTTGCCAATCTTTTTGCAAACGGTTGATATTTTCTGCCAAAGCCACGCGTTTTGCTTCATCATCTTCATATTTATTTTTCGCATCACGTAATACTTTACGTTCACTAGCTAGATAATCTTTTAATTCTAATAACTCACCTTTACGATGTAAATAACCTGCTTCCTTGCTTTGGCTACTACCACCAGCAATAGCACCACCAGGTTGCAATAATTCACCTTCTAAAGTTACGATACGCAAACGATAATCATATAACTTAGCCAACTTTAAAGCATTATCCACATCATCAACTACTAAAATTCTACCTAATAAAGATTGAGTTATCACTTTATATTCTTCATCAATATTTACAAGTTCATCTGCATAAGCGATAAAACCATGTTTACCTGGTTCAATTTCAGTGCGTTTATTTTTATGTGGCTGAACAGTAGTCAATGGCATAAAAGTTACACGACCAAATTTATTTTCTTTCAAATAATTAATTGCTGATTTTGCAGTATCTGTATCTTTAGTAACTACATTTTGCATAGCAGAGCCAAGAGCTACTTCAATAGCTGTAATAAAAGGGTCTTCTACCTTTATCAATTCAGCTACAGCACCACAAATGCCCTTTTGCCATGATTTATCTGCTTTTAAAACCCTTTTTACAGCCTTGCCAAAACCTTCATATGATGCTTGCATTTCCTGGAAAAATTTTACTTTTTCCTCTGCCATACGCACATTTTGGCGAGTTTCATTGATAAATTCTGTAGCCTCTCTGCAAACTTTTATAAGTTCATCTAAATTACTTTGCTGAGAATTAATACTTTCTTGTTTAGCCTGTACCTTTTTATTGATATTATCAATCTCTACCTGTAATAATTCCTTAGCTGTATTTTTTTCTATTTTTTCATTAATTGCATTTTTATGCGCACTATGCTGATTTTCAATATTTACATCTATATCAGACATATCTCGCTTTAACAATAATAATACCTTATTTTGTTCTTCTATCTGCTTGCGCTTTTCATTATCTTGCTCTTGCTTTAATTTGATTTCTTCTTCTTTCGCTTTAATATCATTTTCTACTTTTTGTACACTTGAATTTTCTTCTTGCAGGGCAAGTTCCAATTTATCTGCAGTATTATTAGCAATTTGAGCTTTTCTTTTCAGTTCTTCTCCATCAGCTAAAGATATTTTTAATTCTTCTTTTGTCTGATTTTGTCTTTCCTCTAAACGCTGTTGAGACTGACAACTCTGTCGTATACGTTCTTGTAATAAAGTGGCTTGATTGCGACTGCGTTCTATTTCTTCATGGATTTTTTGATTATTTTCACCAAGCAATTTTATTTTCTGTTCTAATTTATTTATCTCACTTTTTTTAGCGATTTTTTCACTTTCAGAAACAGAAACTGTGGCCTCTAATGAAGCTCTTTCTTGTTCATAACCTTTTATCTCTAAATCCAATTTATTATTTTCATCTGAAAGATTTTCATATTTATACAAAATCTGCGTGAGTCTACAATCTTTATATTCTTTATTAATGACATTATATCGTCTAGTTTTATCAGCTTGTTCTTTTAAAGGTTCTAATTGTTTTTCAATCTCACTTACAATATCATTTAAACGTACAACATTTGCCTGTGTATTATCTAATTTGCGCACAGCTTCGCGTTTTCGTTCACGATATTTAGTAATTCCCGCACATTCTTCAAAGAAATATCTTCGCTCTTCTGGCTTTGTATTTAAAACTTCATCTACTTTATTCTGACTAATAACACTTATAGAATTTTTACCTAATCCTGTATCGGCAAATAAATTATAAATATCCTTTAAACGACATTTTGTCTTATTGATTAAAAATTCACTTTCACCGGAACGAAATATGCGTCTTGTAATCATTACTTCCTGAAAATCTATAGGTAATTTACCATCACTATTATCAAAAGTAACGGAAACTTCCGCTGCACCAAGAGGTCTTCTTGTGGAGCTACCTGTGAAAATAATATCTTCTGCCTTATTTCCACGCAAATTGCGCACATTTTGTTCCCCTAAAACCCAACGAATGGCATCTGTAATATTACTCTTACCACTCCCATTAGGCCCTACAATTGCTGTTATGCCCTCATCAAATTCTACTTCTAATTTATCTGCAAATGATTTAAATCCATACGCTTCTAATCGCTTTAACAGCAAAGTTTTCACCGTCCATTGTTGTTTCTATTTCATAAACTACTATCTATCTATTGTTATTTGAACTGTTACATCAGCACCAGGTAAAACTTTATCTTTTAATTCATCAGGGAAAGAAATTTTTGCTGCTGTAACTAAATTTTTATTTTCTTCATCTTCACTATCTTGATGTGTTACCTCTAAGACAGTACCTGTTAAATCCATATCATCAACAGAATAATGCACAAATTGACCTTGACGTACTTTGGCATATTGTTCTTCTGTAAGTGGTGCTTCTACCCATAAATTTTTAGTATTACCCACATTGATGAATACATCGCCTTGTTTTAATTCATCACCTTGTTTAAAATCAGTTAAATATATAATACCACTAACTGGAGCTGTAATATCAGCAAAATTATCATCAGATTGAGCTTGGTCTAAAGCTGCTTTTGCTTGATTTAATTGAATTTGAGCTGTAGCTAACGCTTCTGATAATTCTTTAGATGGAGCAGAAGAAACACTTGCTTGTTGTTCTACAACTTGTGGTGTACTTGCTGCCGCTAAAGCACTTTGTGCTGCTGCATATTCTGATTGTGCTTCCGCATATTGTGTCGCACTTACAGCACCTATAGAATATAATTTATCCATCTTCTGTTTATTTGCTGCGGCTGCATCTAATCTAGCTTGAGCTGCTGCTACATTTCCTGTCGAAGAACTTGTAACCACTGGCTGACTTACTACCATAGAGGCTTTTACTTGTTGCTCTAAATTATCATAATTTACTTTTGCTTCATCATATGCCTTTTGCAAAGCTTCAATTTGCTCAGGTGTTACAACTACTTTCATTTTAGCAATAACTTGACCTGCTTCTACCTTATCACCATCATTTACCAAAAGCTCTGTCAATGTTCCATCATTTTGAGCTACAACCATAACTTTAGAACTTGTGAGTTTTGCATCATTAATATTAATAATTCCTTGTCCCTGGTTCCATTTATATACACCAAAAATAGCCACAACAGCTATAAGTAGAATTATAGGAACACTATAAATTATAAATGGTTTTATTTTTTTTGTAATATCTTTTTCCATAATAGTACCTCCCATCTTCAACAATAAAAAAATCCTTTCTCATTCAATATATATCTAAATAAATGAGAAAGGCTGTATATATTCTTACAGCTAGTATTAAAAATACCACAAAAAAATAATTTATACAAGAAATATATAATAGATGTAAATATAATTACAATTATATTAAAAATTAGCATCAATAAAAATTAATTGTTTAAATAATTAAGAAATAACGCATTATCAATGTTTATTTCTAGTGAATATATTCAACTTATACTAAAGACTGTTAAACAAGGAACATTTCCAACAAGAGAAAAATTACAACAAATACACGATTAATATAAAAGTTTTTATTACAAAAAAGACAATTATATATAATATATTAATAGAAAATAATAAACTATTACTAGCATAAAAATAAGGACTAACCTTAATTAGGTTAATCCTTATATATTATTTATTATCATCATTTTTAGGCTGCCATTGATTTTTGATTTGTTCAAATGAAGTATCTATTGTAATTTGCATAGCTTCAAGTAAATCATTAGGAATAACAGCTATGCGATTTATACGGTCAACAGTATCAAATTTTAATTGTATTCTTTTTGCTACTTTTATTTTAGCAATTAAATCGCTTGATAATGGAAAATATCTAATGACTCCTTGTTGCATAACATGCGTTCCAACAGCAATATCTATTAAACTCAATCCAGCTTCCGTATATTTAGAATTAGGATCTTTTACTGCTACTATAGGATAAGATATATCATCAATTATTAATGTTGCATATGGCAATAACTTATCTTCATCTTTATTCTTATCTAATCTAAACCAATATTCAGTATATTCACCATTAGTATATTTAGTAAAACCATACTGCAATCTTGCTCCTCCCCAAAAAGGTTTAGTAACTGTTTGATTAGTAAGAGAATAATATCCATCCCATTCTGGTTCAGATGCTGTTCGTACATGAGCAAACGTTGTTGTTGACAAAATAAAAAATAACAAACACATACAAAATAATATTTTTTTCATAAAAAACACCTCAATAAAATTATACATAAAATATTATTCGTTATTTATTTAATTTTTCCTTCTTTATATCTTTAAACCCAACAAATTTATAAAATTTTATTTGTTTTTCATATACTTATTAGTAAGATTTTCGATATAATCAATCATATGAATAAGTATACTTTAATAAAAGACAAAAAGTGGTAAACAACAATATTATAATATTTTCACTTACATAATCATAAATAATTAATCTGCTTTTCTAAAACAATAAAATTACCAATTTATTTTTTTATTAAATCAAACTAGTTAAATACTTTTTAACGTCCTCAATAGAATAACAAATTGCATCTGGATTTTTAGCTTTTACGGCTTCTTCTTCTATTCTTGTTCCGTACAATACAGAAGCTATTTTTACACCAACTTGTCTAGCTGCATCAATATCAGTTGGTGCATCACCAATATAAATCACTTCATCTGCTGATAAATTATATTCATCTATAACTTCTTGCATCATTTGTGGTTTTATACCACCTTTTATAGAGCCAGTTTTTACTTTATCAAAAAGATTTTCCATTTTATACTGCTTCAAAGATATTTCACAAGTTTTTGCACCTTTACCTGTAGCCAAAATTACAATGAGATTTTTACTTTTTAAATATTTTATTAAATCCACAACACCTGCAAATGGTTTTGGTGTTATTTCTTTATGTAATCTTGCATAAGCATCATATAATCGTTTACAAGCTTCTTCATAGTCTTTTTCATCTACAAATTTTAAAATACTACCTTCTTCTATAGGTCCAAATGTATCTGCTATTTCATCATCAGATAATTCTCTATCCATAAAAGGACTTACTGCTTCTCTGATTGACTCAATAACTAATTTTAAAGTGTCTCCTATTGTACCATCAAAATCAAAAATAACTGCTTTTAACATAAATTTGCTGTTTCCAGCTTTCACCTCTTTATCCATATTTATATCTATTATCTATCAAATGAATAACAAAATCAATTTATTATGTTTAAATATATTAATAAATAAAAAAGTGGTAGATTTTTTCTACCACTTTTTATTGCATATCTTCTATTATCTTTTTTCAAAAGTACCAAATACAATAGGTTTACCATTTTCTACCATATGAGTACCTCTTGCCCACACATGTTGTAATTGTAAATCTTTATCTAATACTAAAATATCTGCATCACTATTATTAGCTAAGCAACCTTTTCTTGGATATAATTTAGTAAATTTAGCAATATTGCTTGTAATAATTTTTATAGCATCTGTAATCGCAATATTTTCTTTTTGTACCATATCTCTAAATTCATTTAAAATAGAAATCTGGCTTGCTACACCAACGCCAATATTATTTCCAGCTTCATCAAAAATTGGCATACTACCATTACCATCAGAACTCATAGTGATATTTTCAATATTAACACCAGCTTCTAATGCTTGTTTTACAGCTTCACTGGATTTTACAGAATGGCTAGAACCAGTTTCAGGACTAACACTAGAAGTTACGTCCATAATACCACCTTGTTTTGCCCATTCAATAGCTTCTTTAAATAAGCGTTTATTACGGTTTACATGAGTTGGAATAATTTGTGTCTTAGGAATTTCACCATTTTTAGTGATTTCATAAAGCATTTTTAAACCATCTTCGCCATCGCCTAAATGCATATTAACTACACCAGCTTTACCGCTGAGCATACCGCCAACACGAGCTTCTGCTGTAATTTGCTGATAAGCTTCTTTTGGAGATTGAGAAGAACGATGATCGCACATAGCAATTTCACCAGTACCAATTACTTTATCAATCAAAATAATATCATTGCGTACACTACCTGTAATTGTTGGTGTTGGAATTTCATAAGAACCAGAATAAATATATGCTGTAATACCTTCATCTTCAAGACCACGAGCTTTGGCAAGTAAGCTAGCTACATGACGAGTTACACCATCTGTACCTAAAAGACCAAGTACTGTAGTTACACCAGAAGTTGTGATATCTGTTAATTGGATTTCAGGTGTTCTAGTAGCATAGCCACCTTCACCGCCACCACCGATTAAATGTACATGAGAGTCAATAAAACCTGGTACTACATAATTACCTTCACAATCAACTACTTCGCAATCATATACTGCTGGTAAAGAAAGACCTTCACCTATCATAGCGATTTTTTCGCCAGCTACTAAAATATCTTTAACTCCTAAATCTTCTGGAGCAATTACATGTGCATTTTTTAATAATGTGAAAAATGTTTTTTTAGTATTCATATAATCAACCTTCTTTTATTGTAAAAATAACATAATAAAATGCATTGCCCAAATAGATAATAATGCATTAATTACACAAATTAAAATAATTGCAGGATAATGTTTAGTACTTACACCAGCAATACCTAAACAACGACCCACATTTTGTACAGGATTACCCATCAAATAAATAGCAGGTAAAAGCACTGTTACTTGCATAGCATCTAAAGAACCAGCAGTATATAAGCTCATTGCTACACCTACACCGCCACCCATACTCATTAAAGCAGTGATTAAAACTGTTGCTGCCTCACCAGGAAGACCCCAAAGCCCCATTACTGGCTGGAATACAACGCCAATTAATTGTAAAAGACCTGTAACATCTAAAATACGAATAATTACAAATGCCATCATTACATTTGGTAACAAACTAGTAGTACCAATAGTAAAACCTTTTCTAGCACCATCAATGAATAAATCTAAAATTGTTTTTTTCTGAATAACTTCTACTTTATTGTCGCTCATTTATCTTACCTCACTTATTGTCCAATAAATTTAAAATATAAACGCATTAAATTTGCACCCACAATTTTAAATACAAAAATTACAAGTAAAGGTACGATAATTGGTGCAAGTAAAATACTAAAAGCAGCAGCACCAGAAGAAAAATAATTTGTTACAAAAGCACTACCACTTGTTTGATAAGTGATGATAACAGAGCGTTCTTTATCTGTTAATTTTCCTTCATCAACTAATTCTTTAACCATACCAGCAGCAGCATCTGTACTTTGCATATTAGCAATATTTGCAAGTGCAGAAACACCTGGTACACCAAGTAAAGGTTTTAATAATGGGTTCATTAATTTTTGAGCAGCCTTCAATCCACCCAAACCATCAATGACATTTACAATCCCTAAAGCTAAAATAACAGCGGGAATAAGTTCTAAAGCAAATAAAAAGCCATCTTTAGCACCGCTACCGCCAGCACCTCTAAAGCTCATAGCTTTATCGGTTGGTATCTGTCCAAAACTACCATTCAATACATTGAAATCTAAAGCACGTAAAACTCCATCAGACGAAGAAAAAATCCCTGAAAATAATAAAATTGCCAACACAAAAACTACATAACCATACCATGGCACAGAGATTTTTACATCATTATTTTTCTGTTTATCCATCTGTATCTCTCCCTAATAAAATATTTCACTATTTTATTATATGCAATTTTCGTGCCAACAATTTAATAGATACAACAATCTAATATAAAAGTACTTTTGTGTTTTATTATAAAAACTTAATGGGAATTTTATAAAACTTAAAATATAAAATTCCCATTAAAATCATTTTAAGGATAATCCTAATTTATAAAATTTTATACCTGAAACCTCAAACTCTCGATTAATTCTTCGTTTATCACCTGTATAACTATCAGCTTTTACTATGACATAATTATTAGACTTACAAACAAAATCGCCATCAAATTCTGGTAAATGTATTTCTGGCATGTGTATACTTGTATATTTTTCTGCTAATTTAGAAATACATTCTTCCCTTAGTAATTGCATTAAGTTATTCCATTTAGGATTATACAAAATATAGCCTAAACGTATTCCCGCACCACAAAACTTAGAATATGAACCAATTACAAAAATATTTTCAGGTATTTCTCTATTACTATCTCTCAATATTTTAGCTGAATAAGTTTCATCAACAATAGTATATTTAGCATATTCATTTCTATCTTGAAGTACTTCATGCTCAAAAATATTGTTATATTTATCAGTAATATAAAACAAAGAATTTTCTTGTGGTAATTTTAAAGGATAATCCCCTAAAACAAATTTTTCATTTTTAAACTCATAATCTACTAGAAAAATTCTCTTTTCTTCAGGTGTTTCCTCAGGTCGAGGATATAACAAACCATTAGTCAGTACTTCTACCAAACCCCATGAAGGATTTTCAATATAAGCATATTTAGGTCGAAGGGCTTCAAAAATAATTCTCACTGCATTTTCACAGCCGTTAGTTAAGATAAAACTATCCCTTGATAAATTATATGTCTGTGCAAAATTTTTATATGCCTCAAACATATCTGGATATGTTCTTGCTTCTGTGTCAGCTAAAGCTTCGCAAGTAACAGGTTCATCTTTTATTGACCATGGTTTTTGTCTATCTTCTTTAAAATAATCTCTGCGTTTAAACATAATAATTATCCTATCTAATTATAGTTTTACAGATTTAAATTCATTTACAAAATCAACAATATAATCAAGCAAAGCTACTTTCATATCTTCGCCCCATTGTTTATTTGCACTATAAGAATCACTTCCGCCATAGCCACCGCTATTTACCACTTTATCTACACTGCGAATTACTTTTATAGTTGCGCCTTTAAAATCAACTGCATTTAAATGTATATTTTTTAATTTATCCGATAAATGATTTACCTTTGTTTCCATTAAATCATCTTTATTTATTAAATTTTCATCAATAGCCATAATCATGGAAACTTCTTGTCCATCACCATGACCACCTTTCCATGCAGGATTGAGCATTGGAGCAAGTGACCACCAATCAATCTGAGCACAAAGACAACCTTTTTTATTCGCTTCTAATGCTACTTTATCCAAAGCAGGAGTATTACCACCATGACCATTTAAAAATACAAATTTCTTCACGCCATGACGACTTAAACCATCTACAATACCTTTAATAACAGCATATAAGCCATCAAAACCAATATCAATAGTTCCCGAAAATTCCACATGATGTGTAGCTATACCAAAAGGAACTGTAGGCACAATCAAAACTTCTGTGCGTTTTTCTATCTGTTTAGCAAAATAATCAGGAATTAAAAAATCTGTTCCCAAAGGGCCTACAGGACCATGTTGTTCTGTACTTCCAATAGGAATAATTGCTACTAAATCATCTTTTGCGAAAGCTCTTTTTGCTTGTTGCCAATTTAAATGTGCTAAATACATAATTAATACCTTCTTTATTCATTAAAATCAAATTAACATTTTTCTAAATCATCAAAATGACGTCTGATTGTTTCTGCTGATGCAGGTTTTGTACACAAGCTCACTACAATCAATACCACCATAGCAATAATCCACGCCACGATTAATGGATTGAAACCAAATGTTAAAGATGTAAAAGTAGTTGTCAATAAAATATATACAATTTCACCAACGATTACAGACGCAAATGCACCAACTTTTGTTGCACGTTTCCAATAAAGACCAGCTAAAATCGGAGCTGCCCAAATACCTAAACCACCAAAAGAGAATAAAACTAATTGGAAAATTGAAGATGGTTTATAAATACCAATACAAATAGCTAATACGCCTAAACCAACTGTTACATAACGAGACATAATAAATGCATCTTTATCTGTAGCTTCTTTATTGAATATTTTTTGATATAAATCACGAGTTACAGCACTTGTGGAAGTAATTAATACACCACTTACAGTTGACATACCTGCAGAGAAAATACCAGCTACCATCAAAGAAGAAATTACAGGATGAACGCCTGCTTGTAAAATAAGAGGTACGATAAAGTCTGTATCTGTTCCTGTGAGATTAGGGAAAGACATTCTACCTGTTACACCACACCATTCAATAAGTGTAGCAGAAAACCACATACCTAAAGTACCCAATAATACTGCTTTAAACATTACATTGTAGTTTTTCATAGTGAAAAATTTTGTAAATAAATGTGGCTGTCCAATTGTAAAGAAGCTCCACATGATGATCATAGAAACATAATTTTGCCATGGCATAGAATTATTTTGTCCAGGATGAGATAATAAACTCATATCAGTATCTGCTAAATACTGATTAATTACTTCAAGACCTCCACCTAATTGCAAAGATACAAAGAAAGTAACTACAGCTGTTGCTACCATTAAAATACCCTGAATAACATCTGTAATCATAATACTTCTAATACCACCTGCCATACAATAAAGTATAACAGTTATACCCATGACTACAATACCAACCCATTCTGGAGCACCAGTATATGTTTTAAAAATAATTCCAGCTCCAATTGTTTGCGCTCCCATCATTGGTACTAAGAATAAAATCATAATAATAGCCAATAATGCACGCATTAAAGTGGACTCATATCTATCAGATATGTAATCTGCCATAGTAAGCATACGATAACGATGACCCAAACGAATTAATCTTCTACCAACAAGTAAAGCAGGAATAACCATACTAAAAGCAATACCTGGCACAGATACAGACATTCCAGCATAACCTACTTTATAAATAGTTCCTGGCACACCCATAAATGTACTCATACTATATTGAGTTGAAAAATATGCAAGACCACTAAGCAAAGCTCCTGCCTTACCACTCATTGTGAAATAATCTCTAAGAGTTCGAGTTTGCTTTGTAGCATAATAACCGATATAAGTCAATAAACCAAAATAAGTAATAATAACAGCTAAAAATGGAATAATATTATTATCTAATGAATGTGTCATTTAAATCACTCCTCATCATCAAATTCTTTATACTCTGGTCGTTTTTTACAACTTTGCCACCATAAAAATATGAGTATAATAACTACTAAACCATGAAAAATCCATCCAAAGATGAATAACGGAGTTCCCCAAAATGAAGGAATGTATTCAGTGGCATAATACCAAGGAAATGGCAACATTATTAACACATACATAAATAAAAAAATAAAAGTCCATTTCTTTTCAAAAGAATTACTAAATGGGTTCATAATAAAACCTCCCTCATCAGTATATAAAGTTTCACTAATATAATTATGCAATTTCCATGCCAATTAAACATTTGTACATAGAAAAACCAAGAAACACTTAAAAATCATAACCTTTTATAAATTGATAAATACCATTTATTTTGATAATATAGGGTATATTATTATGAATTACCATTAAATTCCCATTAGGAGATAAATATAAAATGAAAAAATTAGTCATCATTTCTGTAGGATATAATACTGCTCATACTATTTACGAACAATTATGTAATATTCTTTATTCTTCAGTAGATATTAAATATTATTATTCGTCTTCTCCTCCACCAACAAACTTAGAAGTTGATTTAATCCTCTATTCCAGCGAATATGCATTTGAAAGAATTAATTTTCGCCCTGCAAATGTACCTTATATTATTGCACGACGCTCTATAAATTATCATGAAATTGGCAAACTATTTAAACTGCCTAAATATAGTGATGTATTATTAGTTAATGATTCTAAAGATAGTGCAGAAGAAACTATTTTATTATTACAAGCATTAGGCATAGACCATATAAACTATTATCCTTATTATCCTGGAATAGACAATTATCCTAAATTAAAAATAGCTATTACTCCTGGCGAAACTGAACATGTTCCGGGATTTGTAAACCATATTATTGATATAAAAACTCGTTTAGTTGATATCACTTCTATCATTGAAATTCTCACTCATTTTGATATTTTAGATAAATTCGCTAATATTTTATCAGCTAAATATATTCAAGATATTATTAAATTAATAAAAACAGGTAACAAATTATTAAAAGATAGTAGCAAAATGAAAGAAAGATTTAAAACTGTTATCAATAATGTCCATGATGGATTAATTGCTATCAATAAAGAAAATAAAATATCTGTTTTTAATCCTATTGCTGAAAAAATCTTTGCTCAAAAAGCGACAAAATTAATTGGGCAAGATAGTGAAAATTTCTTAGATGATACTTTTTTCCAAACAGTAAATAATCCTCGAAAAGAAGGTATATTAAAATTACCTTCTCATGAACTTTTAATATCAGAAATTCCCCTCTATGCTAAAAACAGCGATAATGGCAAATTATTTGTATTAAAAGATGTATCCGAAATTCATCGCCTTGAAGAATCCGTACGTCGTCGTTTATACCAAGAACAAAATATTGCACGTTATGATTTTTCTCATATCGTTGGCAAAAGTCCAGCACTACAAAAAGTATTATCACTCGCACAAAAAATGGCAAAATCAGATTCTACAGTATTTATTCAAGGTGAATCTGGTACGGGTAAAGAATTATTAGCTCAAAGTATTCACAATGCTTCCAATCGCAGTTCAGGACCTTTTGTTGCCATTAATTTTGCTGCACTTTCAGAAACACTTTTAGAATCAGAATTATTTGGTTATGTAGAAGGTTCTTTCACAGGTGCTAAAAAAGGCGGTTCTTCGGGTTTATTTGAAGCAGCTCATAAAGGAACATTATTTTTAGATGAAATTGGTGATGCCCCTTTGCCATTCCAAGTGAAATTATTGCGTGTCCTTCAGGAACGTCAAATTCGTCGTGTAGGTAGTATAAAAGTAATTCCTATTGATGTTCGCGTCATTGTTGCCACTAATCACAATTTAAAAGAACATATCAAAGCTGGATTGATGCGAGAAGATTTATATTATCGCTTAAATGTACTTCCTATAAAAATGCCTGCACTGCGTGAACGCAAAGAAGATATTTTACCACTTGCATATAATTTTTATAAAAAATATAAACCTTTATCTTTAGATGCCAAATTATATTTTTCTAATATAAAAACTTGTCTTCAAAATTATTCATGGCCTGGAAATATCCGTGAACTCCAAAATGTAGTTGAATATCTAGCCAATATTTGCCCTAATGAACCACCTCAAAGCAGTGATTTGCCAGAAGATATTAAATCTGAAATTTTTAAAACTCCTAATGATATCATTGATTTAAAAGAAGAAATTTTTGCTGAAATCAAACGTTGTAATACACTTCGCCAACCTGTTGGTCGACGCTCCCTAGCTCATAAGTTCTCTGTTTCTGAAAATAAAATCCGTGAAGTTTTAAACGTCTTACATGAAGAAAACCGCATTCAAATAGGTTTTGGTAAATACAGTTTAAAAGTCATTTAAAATCATTACTATAAAATTATTTTCTTGACCTAAAGTAAACTCCAAGATGTATGATTAAAATAATAATAAAATCATTTACAGGAGGAGATTTTTATGAAAAAATTTTCTAGACGTGATTTTTTCAAAGTAGCCGGTGGTGCAGTTATTGGAGCAGCAACTTATGGCTTAACGGATAATATTTCTCATTCTTTTGCTCAATCGCCAGTAATAGCTAGTACCAAAATCAATGATAATAATTATATTGGCTCTAAAGCCAAAGTATATTTTTCTTCTCAAATTAATACAGATAGTCTGCTAAAATTATATAACTTAATCAATGAAGGTATTTATGGAAAAACTGCTATAAAACTTCATACAGGCGAAAAAAATGGTCCAAATATTTTACCTAGAGATATGGTTCGCGTTTTTCAACAACATGTTCCCAATAGCAATATAGTTGAAACAAATACCTTATATAAAGGTGATAGATATACTACCGAAAGTCATCGAGAAACCTTAAAAATTAATGGTTGGGATTTTTGCCCTGTAGATATAATGGATGAAAATGGTACTGTTATGCTCCCTGTACGCAATGGCAAACATTTTCAAGAAATTTCAATGGGAAAAAATATCGTTAATTATGATTCTATGATTGTATTAACCCATTTCAAAGGTCATGCTATGGGTGGATATGGTGGTTCCATGAAAAATATCGCTATCGGTTGTGCTGATGGTAGAATTGGTAAATCAATGGTTCATGGCGTTTCAGTTGATAATCAACCTGCTGACTGGGGACAATGGCCAAGTAAAGAACGTCTAATGGAAAATATGGCAGAATCAGCAAAAGCTGTTATTGATTACTTTGGCAAACATATCGTTTTTATTAATGTTTTACGCAGAATGTCTATTGATTGTGATTGCGCTGGATTATCTGCTGCTGAACCCACAATCCCAGATATTGGTATATTAGCCTCAACTGACTTACTTGCTATAGACCAAGCCTCTATTGATTTAGTATATGCTCAACCAAACAATCAAGATTTAGTAGAACGCATTGAATCTCGTCATGGATTACATCAATTGACCGCTATGCGCGATTTAAAAATGGGTAATCCTCAATATGAATTAATTTCTATTGATTAAAAATGATTAAAGAGACACTATCTATTAAATTTAAAATCTAATATCATGATTTTAATTTCCAAAACAAAAAGACTTATTACTAAACAATTTGTAAGTAATAAGCCTTTTTGTTTAAATATTAGATTTATAAATTATATGATTAGAAATAAAATTCCATTTGTGCACGGAAGATATCTACATCTTGTCTACCTTCT
>ENA-OVFS01000797-OVFS01000797.1-human-gut-metagenome-genome-assembly--contig:-NODE-797-length-26262-cov-3.258710_pt1 | contig 26262 bp, 27 predicted proteins | sample MGYA00237763_ERZ505405 | MGnify/ENA primary metagenome ERZ505405 (study PRJEB26158, sample SAMN06016401) | human gut metagenome | biome: human gut; feature: ankylosing spondylitis patient; material... | reverse complement strand
GGAGCCAAGACCTACGATACGGGCGATATTCTCAGCCTCTTCCGGAGTCATCTCGTCCAATTTCCCTAATTCTTGGGAAATCTCGCGTGCGGTACTGATCATCTCGGCCATCAAATCATCGGCGTCTACGACCGTTCCCTCACGGCTCTTCATCTTACCTTCCGGTAGCTCTACCATTCCGTAGGAGAAGTGGACCAATCCCTTGCCAAACTCGAAGCCTAACTTATCCAATAAGATCGATAATACTTGGAAGTGATAATTCTGCTCGTTCCCTACCACATAGATCATCTTATTGATCGGGTAATCATCGAAGCGCAGCTTGGCGGTACCGATATCCTGCGTCATATAGACGGAAGTTCCATCCGCACGAAGCAATAATTTCTCATCCAGCCCGTCTTTCGTCAAATCAGCCCATACGGAGCCGTCTTCACGGCGATAGAAAATCCCTTTCTCTAGGCCTTCCATCACCTTGCCTTTTCCTTCCAGATAGGTTTGAGACTCGTAATAAATCTTATCGAAATCTACGCCCATCATCTTATAGGTCTCGTTGAACCCGGCGTATACCCAATTATTCATCATTTCCCAAAGCGCACGCACCTCTTTGTCTCCGGCTTCCCATTTACGAAGCATCTCACGGGCTTCCGCCATCAAGGTGGATTGAGCCTCAGCTTCTTCCTTGGTAAGGCCTTTCGCTTCTAACGCATGGGTTTCCTCTTTTAATTTGTTGCTGAATAATACGTAAAAGTCACCGATCAGATGGTCACCCTTCTTTCCGGTAGACTCTGGGGTAGCTCCATTTCCCCATTTCTGCCAAGCCAACATGGATTTACAGATATGGATACCACGATCGTTTACGATATTCGTCTTTACGATCTGGTTACCGTTCGCTTTCATGATCTTCGATAAGCTGTATCCTAATAAGTTATTGCGGACATGGCCCAAGTGAAGCGGTTTATTTGTATTGGGAGAGGAATATTCGATCATAACCAAAGGCGACTGCTCGGTAACCGGAATGATACCGTAAGTGGGCTGCTCATTGATCGAGTTCAGTAAATCGATCCAGCAAGAGCAAGCGACCGTCAGGTTAAGGAATCCTTTGATTACATTAAATTCAGCTACCGCTGGCTCGTTTCTCAACAAGTACTCACCGATTTCCTGAGCGGTCTGCTCCGGAGATTTCTTCGACATGCGAAGGAATGGGAATACGACTAGGGTCAAGTGCCCCTTGAATTCTTTTTTCGTTTTTTGTAACTGCACTTGGCTAGCGGTGACATCCGCTCCGTACAGCTCTTTGATGCCGGCTATGATAGCCCCGGTAATCTGTTGTTCGATAACCATATTCGTCTAACTATAATTCGGATTTTATTTTTGTACGCAAAGGTACACAAAAAAAGGATACAATTTGCATCGTATCCTTCTTCTATAGAGAATAATGGTGTTTCTTATTTGATTAGCTCGTTCAATTCAGCACCAGCCTTGAACTTCACGGCCTTGCGAGCTGCGATTTCAATGGTTTCTTTAGTTTTCGGGTTAACACCTTTACGAGCGGCCTTCTCTGACACAGAGAATGAACCGAAGCCAAGTAGAGCGACTTTACCGCCTTCTTTTAATTCGTTAGAAACTGTGTCAACAAAAGCTTCTACTGCCTGATTTTTCAGCGACTGCACTAATAAATTCTGATTTGTTCATGATGGTTTGACTGTTAATATATTAAACAAAACTATGATAACCGATAGACGGCTCCAAATGTAGTTTTATTTTGAAATATCACAAAAGAAAAACCTACTTTTTTTACCGATTTACATATGTTTTAGTATTATTATGGGCAAAAACGGCTAAAATATATTTACCTTTGCCGCTAAATTAACGTAGTATATGATGAATCAGACAAATTCGGGGTTCTTGAATAGTATCCCGCCGGTAACGAAAAATCTTATCATTATAAACTTGCTATTTTGGGTAGCCAGCCTTGCACTGCCGAAAGTCGGCGTCGATTTAGTGGATTTATTAGGGCTTCACGTCCCGGGTGCTACCGACTTCAAGGCTTATCAGATCGTTTCTTATATGTTCATGCACGATACCCATTCGTTCGCGCATGTGTTTTTTAATATGTTCGCCGTTTATATGTTCGGCCGGGTATTGGAGAACGTATGGGGCCCCAAACGTTTCTTGATTTTTTACTTCGTGACGGGTATAGGCGCCGGTTTGGTACAAGAGGTGGTATGGTTCTTTAATTTGCGGGATGTGATCTTCGCTAGCCAAGACATGATAAACTTGAATGGAGCCCAGATTATCAGCAAAAGCGAGTTCTTGAATTATTTCGTGACCATTGGCGCTTCGGGTGCCGTATTCGGAATCTTGTTGGCATTTGCGATGATCTTCCCGAATGTTCCTTTGTACTTGATGTTCATACCGATCCCGATTAAAGCCAAATATTTCGTAATATTTTATGGTCTTGCCGAACTATTTATGGGTGTGGCTAGTTTTGGTGGCGATACGGTAGCGCATTTCGCTCATTTGGGGGGTATGTTATTCGGTTATTTCCTAATTCGTTATTGGAAAAAGAAAGATGCAGACAATGGACGGTATTTTTACTAATTTGAAGCGTACGTTTCAGTCGGGTAATATCCTGTCGAAACTGATATATATAAATGTAGGCTTGTTTATCTTGATACGTTTGGCCAGCGTATTGTTTATGCTCTTTAATGTGCAAGGGGTGCCTTTCTTGCAGTATTTGCAGTTACCGGCTTCTCCGGAACTTTTGCTCTTCCGTCCGTGGACGTTGTTTACTTATATGTTCACCCATTTTGACTTCTTGCATATCTTGTTCAATATGCTTTGGTTGTATTGGTTCGGGGGATTGTTCTTGAATTTTTTCAGTGAGCGGCAGTTGGGAGGCTTGTATATATTGGGAGGTCTTGCGGGTGCGGTATTGTTTGTCCTTGCTTATAATATTTTCCCTTATTTCCAGAACGTGGCCTCTTTTAGCTATTTGATGGGGGCTTCGGCATCTGTTATGGCGATCGTTTTCGCCGTGTCGTTTTACCGGAAGGATTTGGAGATTAATTTATTCTTGATCGGAAGGATCAAATTAATTTATTTGGCTATCTTTACGCTGGTGATCGATTTGTTGGCGATGACTTCTGATAATGCGGGAGGACATATCGCCCATATCGGCGGGGCTTTGTTTGGTATGTGGTTCGCTTCCCGTATTCGTAATGGAAAGGACTTGACCGCTCCAATGAATAGGTTGATCGACTGGTTCGTGAATTTGGGCAAACGGAAACCGAAGATGCGTGTGACTTATAAACGTAACGAGACGGATTATGAGTATAACGCACGTAAACATCAGGAGTCGGTGGATCTAGATACTATACTGGATAAATTGAAACGTTCCGGTTATGAGAGCCTTTCCGCTGAAGAGAAAAAGCGACTTTTCGACGCCAGTAAGAAATAACAGATACTTATGAAAACTCTACGGATTTTTCTTCAATTCTTATTCGTCGTAGCGAATGTGGTGGCTGTCGTATTGTTGATAGTCTCGGCTTATTCGGATCGGGTGTCTCCTGAGACGAGTATGACGTTATCTTATCTGGGATTAGCCTTTCCTGTCTTATGTGTAGTCAATCTTTGCTTTATTATCTATTGGCTGTTCTTATGGGAATGGAAGTTCTTATTGATCGGCATATTCTCCTTCTTGTTATGTTGGGGTCCCGTGAAACGCTATTTTCCGTTTCACTCGCATAAGGATGTTCCTCGGGAAGAGGTACTGAAGGTGCTGACTTATAATGTGATGGCTTTTGGGTACAAGAATCATACGAAGATAGCTCCGAACAAGATTATCCAATATATCGCTAACTCGGACGCGGATATTGTTTGTTTGCAGGAATATGCCACGGCTAAATCAGAGAAGAGCCTTACTGCCTCTAAGATCTATGATGCGTTGAGCATGTATCCTTATCGTTCCGTATTTTATCAAAGCTCCACGAAATTCCAGAGTTTCGGCATTGCTGTGTTCTCCAAATATCCGCTGTCGAATTCCCGGATGGTGAAATACGATTCGGATTATAACGGCTCTTCCGTACATGAAGTGAACATCAAGGGAAAGAAGTTGACCTTGATTAATAACCATTTGGAATCGTTTAAACTGACGATGGAGGATCGGACCCGTTATTCATCCCTTATAAAGAGCTTTAGCTCGGATGGGTTGGACGATTTGAAAGGAGCGTTCGAGCAAAAGCTAGGACCTGCTTTCCGGATTCGGGCTAAGCAAGCGGAAGCGGTATCAGAAGAGATTAAGAACGCGAAAGGAGATTATGTCTTGGTATGCGGTGACTTTAATGATACGCCTATTTCTTATGCGCACCGTACGATCCAAGGGGATTTGGCGGATGCCTTTGCCGAGTCTGGCCGGGGAATGGGTATTACCTATAATCAAAATTTCTTCTGGTTCCGTATCGATAATATCCTGCATTCCCCGAACATGACCTCTATGAATTGTTCCGTGGATAAGGTCGCTTATTCAGACCACTACCCGTTATGGTGTTATCTGAAACTTGAATAAAAGGGTTTCATCACTCGGATTCTGCGTTCTGCGCAGCGTCAAATACGTCGGCGAACAAGTTCTCGACAAAGAAGAAGGTAGCGTTACAGAATAGCTTAGGATCTTTGATCAGCGCTATCGTATTGCTATCCCCATTATTGGCGATCACATCTTCCGCTTTATAGGTCTTGTACTTTTTATCGTTTAGTGGATCATATTGATATACGATATCGCTCGCCTCGATCGTGTATCGGTTGTCGAAGCAGGTGATACGCATTTTATATTTAATGATAGTCTTGTCTGTATCATTCAACAATAATTCAACCTTAGAGCTTACGAAGATGGTCCCTTTGTTCTTATTCGAGTTTACGTTGGATAAGAAGACATCTTTTCCATAAGATTTCTTAGCCCATGCGTTAATAGCGTTGAATATTTCTAGTTTAGAGGTATTCTCGATCTCTACATCATCACTATAGCATACCTTCCCGTTTTTCATGGGGGCGCATTCGTCTACCTCGCCTTTATGCCCCTGCGCCATGACTAGCACAGGGAACATCATATATATTAATAATAGAATCTTTTTCATAAATGCAACTCTCTTTTTCGTTATTTGATCCATACATTCGTAATCTCGCCGATTAACATCGTTTGCTGTCCTTCGGAGGTCTCGCCTTGTTTACGGCACTCGATAATAATCCATGGCGCATCGGCAGATGTGCCGGGCTTGGAGAAGGATAATCGATATACGTCGTTATTGCCAATCGCTTTATAAGCAGGACTATCTTTGGATATGGAGATTGTACTGATCGTTTTACCGAACATATTGCCTATGCCTTCCCATTCAACGTTTGCGTCGGTCGTATTTCCTTTTACGGCTTTGATCTGTAAAGCGTTGTCCGGTAACATCTGGAGGATCGTGCTAGGTATTTTGTCCGCTTGGAACGCTACGAAACCTTCCATCGGTGCCACAGGTCGTGTTTCCCGTTGCGGAGCGGATACTGGTTCTACCGGTGCGGCTGTCAGCAACTGTGCGCCTAATGCGTTGGCTGCGCTATCGAACGTCTTATCCGCGAAGTCAATCGTGGCCTTACGGAACTTACCGCTGATACGGTTCAATTTCGTCTTGCTCTTATTCAAGGCATACTCGTCCGTGATCCATTCCTCGGCTAGGTATTTCTCCGGCTCGTTCTGGTAAGACACGTTATATTCATATCGGATGCCCGCAAGTTGCAGGGTACAAGCATGTTCCTTACATTCAATGATAATACGGTATTTCATCATCGCCCGATCGAGGGATAAGGCTGTGCTGGAGAATACTATATATTCTTCCCCGATAATGGCGATCTCGCCTTTTGCCTCATTTTGATAAGCTACTCTACTGTCCTTTGTGTTAAAATTTTCTTGTCCCCATTTTAATAGTTGTTGGTAGATTTGTGCCTTGCTTAAAGAGGGGGCATTAATCTCTCGGGTAAAAACGACTTTACCGTCTGCAACCGGAACGGCCCCTGCCAGATAGTGTTGATCCTCTTGCGCGAATAACAGAGCGAATAATAACTGTTTCATGGTATATTTTCCTTATTATTTTAGCCCCAAAGATATACATTTGCGTTTGAAATAAACTATGAGCGTGACAAATAATTATACTAATTGCTCTTTATCAAAGAAAAAAAGTCTATATTTGCACCCTGTGAAAAAACGAATATAAATAATGTAATAACATAAACCTAAGATTCAGATGCAAAACAAAGGATTTGTAAAGGTCTTCGCGGTGTTACTTACGCTTGTCTGTTTGTTCTATTTGTCGTTCTCGTTCGTGACGCAACATTACAACAGTAAAGCCGCTGAGTATGCGGGTGGAGATCCTGCGAAAGAGAGTGCTTATTTAGACTCACTATCTACTCAGAAGGTATGGTTAGGCTATACGCTTAAGCAATGCCGTGAAATGGAAATTAGTTTAGGTCTTGACTTAAAGGGCGGTATGAACGTTGTCCTTGAGTTGAACGTGGCGGATGTAATCCGTTCGTTGTCTAACAACAACCAAGACGAGAATTTCAACAAGGCGTTGGATTTAGCTTACGCGCATCAAGCGACTAGCCAAAAAGATTTCATCGACCTTTTCGCTGAGGAGTATAAGAAGTTGGATAGCGGCGCCCGTCTTTCCGCTATTTTCAGTACATTCGAGTTAAAAGATAAAATCACGCCCCAGAGCTCAGACGCTCAGGTTGTTTCTGTTTTGAAACAAGAGTTGCAAAGTGCGATTGATAACTCATTCAACGTATTGCGTACTCGTATCGACCGTTTCGGTGTGGTTTCTCCGAACATCCAACGTTTGGAGACAGCGGGTCGTATCTTGGTTGAGTTGCCGGGTGTGAAAGAACCGGAACGTGTTCGTAAGTTGCTTCAAGGTAGCGCTAACTTGGAATTCTGGGAAACTTATAAGTTGCCGGAAATCTATCAACAATTGGTTGCCGCTGATAATGTATTGGCTACTATCTTAAGTAAGGAAGCTTCCGCTGACTCTGTAGCTACTGCTGCCGATAATGTTGAGAAAATCGCTGATGCCGCTGATGCGAATGTAAGTGAGGCCGATTCTTTATTGGCTGAGCTTGGTCAAGATAAAAAAGATACGGAAGTTAATCAAAGCATGGAAGAGTTCGCTAAGCAACATCCATTATTCGCCTTATTGCAGATTAGTCAGTACAACGGTCAGTTGTCTCCGGGTTCTACGGTAGGTATCGCTCATGCGAAAGATATGGATAAGATCAGCGAATACCTGAACATGAAACAAGTGAAAGAGGTATTGCCTCGTAACTTAGCTTTGAAATGGGGTGTTAAGGCGATCGATGATAAGGAGCAGTTCTATGAATTATATGCATTGAAGGTAACGAACCGTGACGGAAGTCCCGCTTTAGGTGGTGACGTAGTAACAGATGCTAACGCTGACTTTATGCAACAAGCCGGTCGTTCAGAGCAAATGGTTAACATGGTTATGAATGCCGAAGGCTCTAAGGCTTGGGCGCGTTTGACAAAAGATAATATCGGTCGCCAGATCGCTATCGTTTTGGATGAGATGGTTTATTCCGCTCCGAACGTAAACGATGAGATCACAGGAGGTCGTTCACAAATCACCGGTCACTTTACACCGGAAGAGGCGAAGGACTTAGCGAACGTATTGAAATCAGGTAAGATGGCTGCTTCCGTACATATTGTTCAGGAAGATGTCGTTGGTCCGTCATTAGGACAAGAGGCTATCAATGCCGGTGTGATCTCTTTCGTGTTGGCATTGGTGCTGTTGATGATCTATATGTGCGCATTCTATGGATTGGTACCGGGATTGATCGCCGATGGTGCTTTGGTATTGAACATTTTCTTCACGATGGGTATCCTTGCTTCTTTCCAAGCCGTTCTTACCTTGCCGGGTATTGCCGGTATGGTGTTGACGCTAGGTATGGCAGTCGATGCGAACGTATTGATCTATGAGCGTACGAAAGAGGAACTTCGTGCCGGTAAGTCTTTAGGAAAGGCAATTGCCGATGGTTACGGCAATGCGTTTTCCGCTATCTTCGACTCTAACTTGACATCTATCATTACCGGTATCGTATTGTTCTATTTCGGTACAGGTCCTATCCGTGGTTTCGCTACGACGATGATCATCGGTTTGTTCGCTTCCTTCCTTACAGCCGTGTTCTTGACTCGTATTGTTTATGAGGCATTGTTAGCGAAAGATAAATTGAAGAACGTGACATTCACGACTTCTCTGACGAAAGACTTGCTGACAAACCCGAAGATCAATTTCTTGGGTGCTCGCAAGGTCGGTTATTTGATTCCGGCGGCAATCATCGTCTTAGGTGCTATCTCCTTTATGACGATCGGTTTGAATAATGGTATCGATTTCACGGGTGGACGTAATTACGTGATCCGTTTTAATCAAGAGGTGAAGACTGACGATGTTCGTAATATGCTGGATGCTCAGTTAGACGGTTCTGTTAGTGTTATCCAGATTGGTACAGCGGATCAAGTGCGTGTATCTACCAACTATAAGATCGAAGACAATGATCCTACGGTAGATCAAGAGATCGAGAATAAATTGTTTGAGGGCGTGAAATCCTTACTTCCGGAAGGAACTACATTAGATGAGTTCACGACTACTTTCATACAAAGTTCACAGAAGGTAGGTCCTAGTATGGCAGACGATATCAAGAATAGCGCTATCTTGGCGGTAATCTTCGCCATGATCTGTATGGCCGCTTATATCCTGCTTCGTTTCCGTGATATATCGTTCTCTGTAGGTGCGTTCGCTTCCGTGGCAACGACAACGTTCTGTATCATCTCTTTCTATACCTTGTTATGGAAGGTTCTTCCGTTCTCAATGGAGGTAGACCAGACGTTTATCGCCGCTATCTTGACGATTATCGGTTACTCTATCAATGATACCGTGGTTGTATTCGACCGTATCCGTGAGACGATCGCTTTGTATCCGAAGCGTGATCGTTATCAAGTGATCAATGATGCGTTGAACTCTACCTTGTGTCGTACATTTAATACATCATTAACTACTTTGGTGGTTGTATTGTGTATCTTCATCTTGGGCGGTAGCACGATCCGAAGCTTTACGTTCGCTATCTTATTAGGTATCATTATCGGTACATATTCTACCTTGTTCGTTGCTACTCCGATCGCTTACGAGTTGCAGAAGAAGAAGATCAATAAGAAAGCTGCTGCTGAGAAAGCCGGAAAATAATATCTTCCTTTAAGGATTTTATGAAGATCCTCTATCTTTCCCGTGTCAACGGAGAGATAGAGGATTTTTTTATGTATTAATTCTTAAGGAGATAAAGTATGAATGAGAATGATTTTGTGGTGGGTGTACTTACGTATATCACCTGCCTGCGTGAGAAAAAGCGTTATTCCACGGCGAAGAGTTATCAAGATGCGTTGAGGTCGTTTAAATGTTTTTGTGGCAGGGAAGAGATTCCCTATGCGTATATTAATCGGGATACACTTTTGTGTTATCAATCTTGGCTGTTGACCAAGGGATGTGCTCGTAACACGGTATCTACTTATATGCGTCGGATTCGTCACATCTATAATTTAGCCGTAGAGGCGGGTGAGGCTACTTATATCCCTCATTTGTTTAAGAATGTGTTTACGGGAGTTGAGAGTAAACGTAAAAAGGCGTTGCCTTCGGAAAGCTTGCGTTTGCTGATGACAAGCCCGGTGACAGATCCGCAACAGAAGAGGACCCAATCAGCCTTTTGCCTGATGTTTTTGTTTTGCGGGATGGCTTTCGTAGATTTGGCGCATTTGCGAAAGGAGGATATCAAGGAAGGGATCTTGTCTTATTATCGGCAGAAAAGCGGATCCCTTATACAGGTGGAGATTCCAGTGGAGGCACAAGGGCTGCTGAATGAGTTGGCAGCCGATACAACCGAGGATTCGCCCTATCTGTTTCCATTTTTAGAGGGAATGAAGACCGGTGAGGATGCCTACAAGGAATATAATACCGTATTAGGAGGTTTTAACCGCAGATTGAAAACACTGTCGGAATCCATCGGTATTCGTACTCGGGTTACCTCATACACGATTCGTCACTCTTTCGCCACGACCTTGAAGGAGCAAAACGTACCGATTGAGATGATCAGTGAACTGTTAGGGCATAAATCTATCAAGACTACGCAAATATACTTGAAGAGTTTCTCTTTAGAAAAGCTCTCGACCGTAAACAAACTTTGTTTCGAGAGTGTGTATAATTATGCGCCGAAAGTGGGGTGAAGAAAAATACGCTACTTGGCGAGTAGCATTCATTTCATGCCGCAAATGTAGTAAAAAATAACATAACACAAGCAAACATTAGGCTTTGTTTGTGTTTCAACCTTGCTTCTCTTTAAATCTTCGTTCTTATTTCTGATGTATAGACATGGCAATAGAAACGAAATGACCTCGTATTCCCGAAATCATCACGTTACATCGGAATAAATCGTATATACATTCACGTAGAGATGTAGCGTGCTGCGTCTCCCACAGTCTGGTGGTATTTTAGTACCATTTAGGTGGGATGAGACGCAGCACGCTACGTCTCTACAACTAGGGGATTACGCTACTCGCCAAGTAGCATGAGTATTGAAGGGATGCAAATTTTCAGTAATTCCTTTTTATTTTCACATAAGTATTTATTTATCAGGGTATTACAAGAATATCTTGATAAGGCTCTGAATTATCTTCCTCAATGAATATCATGACAAGTAATAGCTCTGATAGAGCTATGGTGCATATACGTAATCGCCGTAGCCAGGAGGCTGTACGCTGGTATGTACTGACGCTTCCTACCGCCATAGGGGGACGTGATAATATCTATTCGTCAAAAGGATTAGATGCCGAGCTTTCTCGTCGTAAACGTTGTGGGGAACCCTTGTTCGAGTACTTTGCCCCCTCGTATGTCGAGGCTCGCAAGGTGGGAGGCAAGATGGTCAATACGAGGAAGCCTCTTTTATACAACTATGTGTTTATCCATGCTTCGGAGAATGAAATTTTCCGTTTGAAACGTATCATGCCCTTATATAATCTTCTTCCTCGGGTATCCGTGGGCGAACACTCTTATTTCCCTTACCTGTCAGATCATGAGATGGAGACCTTACGCTGGATGGCAGAATCTTATTCCAATGAGCTTCCGGTGTACGTACCGGATAGCGGTCGCTTGCTGAAAGGTGACCGTGTACGTATCACCTCGGGTTCTTTCATGGGGATGGAGGCTGAGGTGGTGGTGCAACCGGGTGGAGGTCATAAGGATGTCATGGTACGTATCCTTGACTGTATGTGGGTTCCTCTATTTGAGGTAAGGCAAGGCGAGTATGAGCTGATCGAGTTGAATACGAAAGGCAAGCATGTTTATACCCATTTGGATAACGATCGTTTATCGGAAGGTATGCACAAGGCGTTGGGGCGTTATTATCTCTCGGGCAAATTGGGAAAGGAAGACGAACTTTTGGTTCGTGAGGTGCTGAAGGGCTATGCTTCTCTTCGTGTGGAGACCGACGTGATGCGTTGCAAGGTTTACTCATTACTCCTTCCGGCCTATAAGCTGTTGGCTCAGGAAGAGGAGTTTGAACGCTTGCATTCCACCCTACGCAATATGCTTCCATTGGTTAAGGCAGTGAATTCTCGTGCCTTGCTGCTCGTCACGCTTTACGGCTGCACGAATAGCAACCTGTATTACCGTATGGCGCATGAGCTGGTAGATCCCTGGCGGGATGACCCTTCGCCTAAGAGAAGCAAGGCCTTGTTGATACAGCGTTTACACGATTACGATATTTGGCTAAAACATTAAATAGTAGACTGTCATGAGAAAGGAAAGCGAAATTCCCTCCGGTATCCGTTTGATGCTATTGCTGAAAGGGCATTTGAGAGAGATCATGAATCGTGAGTGTGCGAATCAGACCTCGATCCATTTATATTGTACGGGATCTTATTGGGTCGCGTTCGAACGTTCCGCTTATCAATTGCGTCGTGCCTTTCCGGATAGTGAGATCACGCCGATGCGCCTGTACGCTTATCCTTTTCCGGTTGTCATGGTTTCCGTAACGGATCGTTCCCTTCGTTTGTATGAACGAAAACATATAGCTAAGCAGAACGGGGCGGATTACAAGTTATTGACTGTACCTGAACTCTCCGCTCCCGCCTACCAAGCGTGGCATACGAGGGAGGTGAAGGGACTCCCTGCGTTAAACTAATCGGAAAACTCGTTCACGACATTAAAACAGGGACAGGATTTCGACGGGTCCAAGTCTTGATGTCCCACGATTAGGGCTTTGGGGAATCGCTGATGCAATTCACGAAGCAAACCCTGTAGGGCTTCTCGTTGGGCTTCTGTTCGGGTATCCATGGGAGTCTTTCCATCCTTGGCGAGTCCTCCGATATAACAAACCCCGATGCTGTACCGATTGTGGTTCTTACAGTGAGCGCCCACTTGTTCAAGGGGCCTACCGGTCTCGATCGTACCATCGGTCGGGATGACAAAGTGATATCCGCAACCTTTCCAGCCGAGAGAGCGATGCAGACGGTCGATGTCCATCATCCGTAAAGTGCTGCCCTGCCTGTTGGCAGAGCAATGCACGATAATCAGCGTGATGGTTCTCATCCGAACCAACCGCTAGCGGCTCCACCGGCGGCACCGGTGATGACCAGTTCGACAATACGGATGATGTAGAGCAAAACGCTCTTCCAATTTGTTTTTTTCATACTTGTAGTCTTTAAATAAATGAATAAAATAAGCTTCATGGTTTAAGAGCCGTATTTCTCAATGGTAGGATTTAGATCTCATCGGGAGATTCTGAGTCTCCTTTCTTCAACGCTGCCAAGTCTACCGTGTCTTTATTCTCCTTTACCGCCTTCAGCGAGGCGGCTTGGATCGCACGGCTGGTTACTAGGTTGAATTCTGCCTTAGAACGTAGGTTCTCGAAGTCTATACCCGGATTGAATAGAATGTTCACTGCCTTGATATTATCGCTGGAGAAGTCCTTGAGTGTAGCGGCCGGCTCGCAGGTGATGGAGATGCTAAAGATTCCTAGTTCGCCGAATTGTACCTTGTAGCCGTTCAGCAATTGTTCCACTAGACATGAGCAGGTGTCGCTTACCACGCCTTTTACTGTGCCGCGTGTGAAAACACCGTTGTGATCTGAGATGTGCTTCACGAAATCATCGAAACTCATCACTTTCGTCACTTGGTTCTTGGCGTACGCCTGTTCCTTTGCTGTCTCATCCAGTGGACTTTTCCACATGTAAGTTGAATAATTAATCATACTTCTTTTTTTAAAAGATTAAACTTATTGTTGACAATGCGAAAGTACAACCCCCGGATAGCGAAATCAAATCCGTTGATAACCGTTGACAAACTGTTTACTTTTCATTGACAAACGATTCATATATACCTTATGTCTGATATAACGATTACCATACACGGCGGCAATAACCAGATACTCCCCAACGCTACGGAAGCCATCCAGAACTTCTATGTGGGAGAATATTGCGGGGAGACCTCCCAAGAAGAGGGGGACGGTAGATCCGGTCTCATGCCTGAAACGATCCGTTTTCGTGCCTATATAAATAAAGAAGGGGATCTGGAACGCTATCTTGCGCAGATCGTCGAATGCCGGACGGTTACCGAGTTGGCCCAAGTCATTCTGGTCATGCAAGAGAACGAGCTGAAAATAACCCCCGAGGAGATGGTCAAAGAGCGTTTTATCCGCCTCTTTCTACCCATCACCCCCCGAATCACGAAGGGTAAAAGCATCAGCAACATCCGTGCCCGTATCAACGATGCGTGGAGCAGTCGTCTCAGACACCGCTCAACTGGCCGTTTTTGAGAAGATATACTGCATATGCCCGAGGATATATACTGTGTTAGGCAATTGATATATACTTCACAGGGCAATTCATATATACCTCGTTTTCCAAGGGAAACGAAAAGTGATAACCTTACTGAAAAAATTACGATATGACAGAAAACTATGAGCGGGCGGAACAAGCACGTTTCGTCTTCCATATCTACGGTTGCAATGTGCAGATCCTGCCCAATGCAACCCATGCGATCCAAATCATCCACCAGGGTGATGGTACGATCTTGCGGACGGAAAGCTGTATTACGCCCGCCGCTTCGGGACGCCACGAGTCACAGGCACCGCCGTTGGGAAAAGTTAGGGCATTGAATATAAAACAAACAAAATACAAATGATGGATTTTCATAAGGGCAGATGGCGATTGGCCTTAGGCCGTCTAGTGAATTTGCGGTATATCAACCGTTGGATCATTTTTAGTGCGGACCTTTTCGTCTCGCTCTCCGTGTCGTTGCTGGGCGTACTAGGAATGTTCTCCATTCTGCATATACGTATAGGAGAGTCTGATGTGCTGAAAGTAGGCCTCTCCTCATTTGTGGGCAGTATCGTTTCGTTCTTGCTGTTCAAAGCATATCATGGGGTTATTCGCCATTCCACGCTGCGTGGCTTGTGGCGGATCGGTGGTGCTGCGATCGGCAAGTCGCTCTTGATGTTCCTGCTGCTTTGGCTGTTGAAAGCCCGTTTCAGCCCTTCTATCTATTGGTTGGGTGGAATCATGGACAGTACGTTGACGATCGTGATGTTGGTCACGTTGCGTGTCTTCGTGATCAATGTCTATAACAGTGTCCTCCTGCAACTCGGCAAGAAACGCAAGCGGGTACTGGTCTTTGGCACGGAGGAGGAGAGCGTGATGATCGCCACATCGGCGAACCGTCAGGTATTCATGCAGAATTATAGTATCATGGGCTTCCTTTCCTTTGGTAATTCCAAGAAAAGCATCCGGATCGCGGAGTTGCCGGTCTACCAGATCGAGAACGTGGAGGATCTGTATCGCTTGATCCCTCGCAACAGCTTGGATGGCGTTCTCTTCCCCAATATAAAGGTTGCCCATCAGGAGCGTGACCGTTTGATCCGTTATTGCGAGCAGGCCTCCTTGAAGACGTTGGTAGTCCCGGAGATGGAGGAGCTACGTGGAGATGAGGCGAAGTGTTCGGTCCGTGAGATCCGTATCGAGGATTTGTTGGGTCGTGAGGAGATCCATATTAATCTGGACGAAATCGGCAATCTGTTGGAAGGGAAGACCGTGCTTGTCACGGGAGCCGCCGGCAGTATCGGTAGCGAGATCTGTCGCCAGCTGGCTCATTTCCCGATTAAGAAGTTGGTTTGCTTCGACTCCGCTGAGACCCCGATGCATAATCTCCGTCTGGAATTGGAAGAGAAATACAAGGAACTGAACTTTGTTCCGGTGATCGGCGATGTCCGTAGCCCGGACCGTGTGGATTATGTGTTCCGCAACTGGCACCCCCAAGTAGTGTTCCATGCGGCGGCCTACAAGCATGTCCCTTTAATGGAGGAGAACCCCTGCGAGGCGATCCGAACAAACGTGTTCGGTACTCGTGTGATGGCGGATGCCGCTGTAAGCTATGGTGTGGAGAAATTTGTGATGATCAGTACGGATAAGGCGGTGAACCCCACGAACATCATGGGCTGTAGCAAGCGCTTGGCTGAAATCTATGTACAGAGTCTGAGCCTTGCGATCGAGCGAGGAGAGGTGAAAGGCGAGACGCGTTTCATTACGACCCGCTTTGGCAATGTTCTAGGTAGCAATGGGTCGGTTATCCCCCGTTTCCGTGAACAAATCGCTCAAGGAGGTCCAGTGACGGTCACCCATCCCGATATCATCCGTTACTTCATGACCATCCCGGAGGCTTGTCGTCTGGTATTAGAGGCCGGTACAATGGGTAAGGGCGGTGAGATCTTTATCTTCGATATGGGTGAGCCGGTGAAGATAGCGGATTTGGCGAAGCGCATGATTGAACTGTCCGGATTGCAGGTAAACAAGGATATCGAGATCAAGTACACTGGCCTTCGTCCCGGCGAGAAATTGTATGAAGAGCTACTGAACAACAAGGAGAACACGAAAGAGACCCCTCACGAGAAGATCCGGGTAGCGGCGGTCCGTGAGTATGACTATAAGGATGTAGTAGAACATATCAATGTATTAACGGAATTGTCCCTCCGTGGCCAGATCCTCCCGATGGTGAAGGAGATGAAAGCCTTCGTCCCCGAGTTTAAGAGCCAGAACTCCCGGTTTGAGGAGTTGGATTGAGGTGTTATTTCAATATGTATGTTTTGGTGATATAAAGTAAAAGCATTGACTTTGTAAAAAACATGGATATATGAAAACAACAGCGATCATACCTGAATCCAATTCATATTGGAATGTATTGAAGGATCTTAGTGATGAGGTGAAATTGGATTTAATATCTCGTCTAAGCCAATCGTTGCTTCGTTCTAAGACTGAGAAAAAAACAATCTCCGCTAGTTCTTTTTATGGTGTATGGGAAGACTCTTCTCAGAAATAACAGTGGCTGAGCTGAAATATGGGGCGGAATTAGGACGTAGGAAAGGTTTACGGCATCGGACACAGGATTTGGATGAGTTCGTAAGTGCTATAAAGGTGTTGCCTATTGTGGATGTATTCGATATGTTTGCTTCGGAAAAGGCTCGTCTACGTTTAGCGGGAACTCCTATGGAAGATAATTTTGATCTATTGATTGGTTGCACTTCCGTGATTCACCGACTGGTAATGGTGACTGAAAATTTGAAGGATTTCAAGAATATATCGAATATCCGCTTAGAGAATTGGATCCGGAGATAAAAGTTGTTATATACAGAAGTTCTTAATTACCTGAACCGATTCTGGAAAGAGATATTCACATTCTTGGGTGATGGGGTACTACCTATAGATAACAACCTCGCTGAGCGAACCATTCGAAAGCTTACTATTCAACGGAACAATTCACTTCATTACGGTAGTGATGCTGGTGCAGGGATTATGTTAACATGGTTCCTGACAAAATCATATTGGCTACAAGCCCATATTGAATTCAAAACTAATTAATTAACAAAACTTAGTTTAGGGCGTACTTATGTGTCCCTCCAAAGGGGTATGCCTTAAATTGAGTATTTACTGAGTGTACTCTTGTTGACAGGCAAGAAAACTTTATGGTGATGGTTAACACTACTCTCTGCTACTTAATACTTGTAAAATCAGATTAATACATTAATATAATGCTAAACGGAAAAGTAGTATTAATTACTGGAGGAACAGGTTCTTTCGGTAAGAAATTTGTGGAGACGATTCTTCGTGACTATCCACAAGTGAAAAAAATCATTATCTATTCTAGAGATGAATTGAAACAATTCGAATTGAAGCAGAAATATCCAAAGCGTGCATATCCTCAGATGAGATACTTCATCGGTGATGTTCGCGACCTTGAGCGTCTGACTCGTGCCTGCGAATGTGTGGACGTGATTATTCATGCCGCCGCCATCAAGCAGGTGGACACGGCTGAATACAATCCCGAAGAGTGCATCAAGACCAATGTCCACGGTGCTCAGAATGTGATTAAGGCGGCTTTGGCAACAGGCGTGCATCACGTGGTGGCTCTTTCTACCGATAAAGCATGTGCGCCTATCAATCTCTATGGAGCTACCAAGCTCACTTCCGACAAGCTCTTCACGGCTGCCAACAACATCAGCGGCTCCAAGGACATCAAGTTCTCCGTGGTTCGTTATGGCAACGTTATGGGCTCTCGCGGTTCTGTGATACCATTCTTCATCAACAAGCGTGACAAGGGTGCAACAGAGCTCCCTATAACCGATATGCGTATGACTCGCTTCAATATCTCGCTTGAGGCAGGGGTGGCTCTTGTGATGTATGCCATTGAGCATCATTTAGGAGGTGAAATCTTTATTCCGAAGATACCTTCTTATCATATAAAGGATGTGGCCACCGCTATTGCTCCAAACCTGCCACAGGTAGAGGTAGGTATCCGTCCGGGAGAGAAATTGCACGAGGAGATGATAACTGTTACCGATGCGCTTGATACGATAGATTTGGGCCGGTATTATGTAATTCTGCCTTCTGTCTCTTTCAAACACAGCCGTGAGGAATTTATCAAGCATCATAACGCTGTACCCGTACCTGATGGTTTCCACTATAGTAGCGATAGCAATACGGAATGGGAAACAGTGGAGTCCATGCGTGAGAATATCAAGAAATATGTCGACCCTAATTTTGAGGTGAAATGATAAGTGAGCCTATCCCTTATGGCCGCCAGCATATCACTGACGAGGACATTCAAGCGGTCATTGAGACTTTGAGAAGTGATTACTTGACACAAGGTCCCAAGATCAAGGAATTTGAGACTAAGTTCGCCGGATATGTCGGTGCGAGGTATGCCGTAGCCGTGAACAATGCTACCGCCGGATTGCATCTCTCTGCTACGGCACTGAATGTAAAGCCCGGGGACAAGGTCATCGTTACTCCCATGACTTTTGCCGCCAGTGCGAACTGTATCCGTTATTGCGGCGGAGAAGTGGCGTTCTGCGATATAGATAAGGATACTTACCTTATGGATGTCTACAAACTAGAAGCCATGTTGAAAGCTGTACCCAAAGGCACTTACAAGGGGATTGTCCCTGTTGACTTTGCCGGATATCCATTGGATCTGGAAAAGTTCAGGAAGTTAGCCGATGAATACTGCTTATGGATAATAGAGGATGCCTGCCATGCTCCCGGAGGCTATTTCATGGATAGCGAAGGCCAGAGGCAATACTGTGGTAACGGTAATTTTGCGGATTGCGCAGTATTCTCTTTTCACCCCGTGAAACATATAGCCACGGGCGAGGGTGGCATGGTGACTACCAATGACAAGGAACTCTACGAAAAGCTTTGCCTTTATCGTACTCATGGCATTACCAAAGATCCAGCTCTGTTGCATGAGCATCATGGTGGTTGGTATTACGAGATGCTGGAATTGGGGTACAATTACCGTTTGACTGATCTCCAAGCAGCCTTGGGCGTATCGCAGTTGGAAAGAGCCAAGGTTGGACTTGATCGTCGTCATCAAATAGTAGACAGGTATAATGAAGCTTTTTCCGGAATAGAGAGTATCAAGATCCCTTTCAATGCGGAGGAAATCTATCACGCTTACCATCTTTATATTATTCAAGTGGATGACCGTTTGGGTTTGTACAATTATTTGCATGCGAATGATATTTATGCGCAGGTTCACTATGTGCCTCTGCACTTGATGCCGTACTATCAACAGTTCGGTAACAAGAAAGGGGATTTACCTGTGGCTGAAGAGTATTATGAGCATTGCCTGAGCCTGCCGATGTATCCTACGTTGACGGAAGAGGAGTTGGAGTATGTGATTGACAAGGTGATTGAATTTGTGCGAAAATGAAAAATATTGCGATTATCCCCGCTCGTGGTGGCAGCAAGCGCATTCCACGCAAGAATATTAAGCCTTTTATGGGTAAGCCCATCATTGCATACTCTATAGAGGCAGCTATGCAGAGCGAGCTTTTTGATGAGGTCATGGTATCGACCGATGATGAGGAAATAGCCGAAATCGCCCGTAAATATGGAGCAAAAGTGCCTTTTATGCGAAGTGCGGAAACATCAAATGATTATGCCGGTACGGCAGATGTGATTCTCGAAGTTCTGAAGAAGTACAAAGATCTGGGACGGGAGTTTGATACGATTTGTTGTATTTACTCTACGGCTCCCTTTGTCACATCAGGCAAATTGAAGGAGGCATATTCGAAATTGACCGATGGAATTGATTTTGTTTTCACTTGTGTTGCTTATTCTTATCCTGTGCAGCGTAGTCTTCATATTGTTGATGGAAAAATAAGCATGGTTTATCCAGAATATGTCGCTTCCCGATCTCAAGATTTGGAGCCTATCTATCACGATGCAGGTCAGTTTTATGTGGCTCAAGTGGAATCTTTTGTTCAAGAAAGGACTTTTTGGGGTAAAAATACAGTTGGTTTGGTATTATCGGAACTTGAGGTACAGGATCTGGATACACTAACCGATTGGACATTAGCAGAAATGAAATACAAGTTGTTCCATAAGTGAAAATGAAGCGTAAGATCTATTTCCGAGCTGATGCCAGTGCTTCTATCGGTTACGGTCATTTTATACGTACACTGGCCTTGGCTGATATGTTGAGGGATGATTTTGATTGTACCTTCTTTACTTGTCATCCCACTCCTTATCAAGTGGACGAGATGGAAAAGGTTTGTCCTTTCCTCGCTTTACGGGAGGAAACGCATTACGATGATTTCCTTTCTCATCTCCAAGGCGATGAGATTGTGGTGCTCGACAATTATTTCTTTGATACCGGCTACCAGCGTGCCATCAAGGGGAAAGGATGTAGGTTGGTATGTATCGACGATATGCATGACAAGCATTATGTGGCGGATGTGGTGATTAATCATGGGCTGACTGATTCCGCATTGTTTGATGTGGAGTCTTATACAAAACTCTGTCTGGGATTTGATTGGGCACTTTTACGCAAGCCATTTTTGGAAGCGGCAAGGAAAAAACGTGTTCCTATGGATAGAAAAGGGAAAGTCGTGGTATGTTTCGGAGGAAGCGACATTCATGATGTAACCGGTTATTTTGTCAATCGGACGCTTCGTTTACCAGCTGTGAGCGATGTTACGGCAGTGGTGGGTGATGCATATGCCCCTCATTCATCATGTGTGGAGGACAGCCGCTTGGTTTATCGCTCGCGTCTTACGGCCCAAGAGATAGCGGATCTTTTCTGCGATTCCGGTTGGGTGATCTGTTCTGCCAGTTCGGTCTGTATAGAAGCGTTGGCCTGCGGTGCCCGTGTAGCGGCAGGTTGGTATGTGGACAATCAGAAGGAATTCTATGATTTGCTCACCTCAAAAGGCTGGGTTACAGGGTTGGGAAATGTAGGGCAGCCGACAGTAGGGGTGTGTAATGTAGATTTAGGACAACCAATAGCTGTTAATTTGAACGGTTTTATACAGCAACGTTATATCTCATTGTTTCAAGCCTTGGCAGATGAATGTTATTTACGTGAGGCTCGTTCTACAGATAGGGATTTACTTTATAAGTGGGTAAATGATCCTGTGGTTAGGCAGAGTGCGTTTAATTCCGATGAAATTAATTATGAGAATCATTGTGATTGGTTTGACCAATGTCTGGGCAGAGAAGATGTAAATATTTATATTTTAATCAAGAATGGTATTCCGGTAGGGCAAGTAAGGTTGAATGTCGAAGATGGTGAGGCTTTAGTTGATTATTCTATTGCGTCAACCTATCGGGGTAAAAAGTTGGGGTATCAGATCATAGAAAAGATTTGTGAAGAGGTTGCATACATGAAAGATGTAACAGTATTGGTCGCATATGTTAAATCCACTAATATCCCTTCTCTGAAAGTTTTTCTTCAAAATAACTTTCTAGAGGATAAGAATCAGGTAGATGCTAGGACAATCTATTTTTATAGAAAGAAAAACAAAAACAGTTAGTTCTATTTTTTAGTTGTGAATAAATGATTTATGGAAAGAAATATCACAGTTCGTTTGTATGAGAGCGGAGATGCCGATGGCATTAATGCGATGTTTATGAAGTATCTCCCTTATCTTAGAGACCGTGCTTTTTGGCTGTGGATAAATAGGATTATAGGAGAGTCTATTTCTGTCGTTGCAGAATACCAAGGAAAGATTGTCGGTCATTATGCGGTGGTGCCAAGAACTATAAATTTCAATGGGCATAAGATAAAATCGGCAGTAAACGACCATAATAGCGTAAGGTATCCCAGTATATTCTCTCTACCTTCGTCTCCGAATCAAAACATAAGTTGTAATGGAGACGAAAGGATATTTTGAAAAAGTGATGCAAGACTACAATCAGTATCGGAATGGCCGTAGTTTGCATATCGGTAGCCACTTTTCGGCTGAAAACATTGTTTTCATGTACTTGTTGCTTGAAAGCTGCAAACTTAACAATGTGAATTTTGGAGAGTATGTTGAGGACATTCTTATCCATCTGATGAAGAGTGAGAAAGCTGACGCATCTTTCCTCCCTAATAACTATGTTCCTCGTCCGAAGGAGGAAGCAAATGAAGCAGCTTGATAGGGCAAAATCTAAAATCAGACAAAATTTTTAATTTTACCAAGAACGTAACATCTTGAAAGACAAGGTTACGCTGTAGTGGTGGTTTACAAACATGGAGAATGTTTTAATAGTTTCTGAAAAGGTATGGAATAAAAAGTTACTTGCTCGTCTCCGATCGGCAATGCCTCAATGTTCTTTTTTCTTGATATCTAGAAAAGAAGATTTCACGATTGAACGGATTGATTTAATTTCGCCGATTAAAATTTTTATTCCGCATTGGTCTTATATCATTCCTCCTTCTATTTTTGAAGAATATGAGTGTATAGTTTTTCATATGACGGATTTGCCTTATGGACGTGGAGGGAGTCCGTTGCAAAATCTTATAGTCCGGGGACTAACATCAACAAAACTTTCTGCTCTTCGTGTAGAAGCGGGATTGGATACGGGACCAGTGTATTTGAAAACTGACTTATCTCTTTTAGGAACCGCTGAAGAGATATTTATCAGAGCTAATAGTTTAGTAGAAGGAATGATTGTTGATATTCTTCAAAACAATATACAGCCAATTCCACAAGTTGGCAAGCCTGTTGTGTTTAAGAGGCGTAATCCTAAACAGAGTGATATGAGTGAATTGGAAAAGTTAGAGGATGTTTTTAATCATATCCGTATGCTGGATGCGGAAGGCTATCCTAATGCCTATATTGAAAAAGGTGAATTTAAGTATGAATTCACACGTGCGTCCCTCAAAGCGGACGGGAGTATTATTGCAGACGTAAGAATTATAAAGAAATAATTATGGATAGAACATTCATTATAGCTGAACTCTCAGCAAATCATAATCACAATAAACGGGTTGCTCTAGATACTATTCGCATGGCAAAGAAGTCTGGTGCGGATGCGGTTAAGATACAGACCTATACGGCAGATACCATGACCATTGACAGTGACAAAGAGTGGTTTAAAATCCATGGTACTGTTTGGAATGGAGAAAACCTGTATCATTTGTATCAAAAGGCATATACTCCGTGGGAATGGCATGAGGAAATTTTTCATGTAGCTAAGGAAGAGGGATTGATTTGTTTCTCTACTCCTTTTGACAAGAGTGCGGTTGATTTCTTGGAGACTTTGAATAACCCCATATATAAGATTGCGTCTTTTGAAATTACCGATCTGGATTTGATAAAATATGTAGCCTCTAAAGGCAAGCCTATGATTATTTCTACTGGCATCGCTACTGCGGATGATATAAACTTGGCTTTACAAACATGTGCGAGTGTAGGAAATGAGCAGATTACTCTTTTGAAATGTACTTCCGCTTATCCAGCTCAGATTTCAGATGCTAATTTGTCTATGATTGCAGATATGCGGAGTCGTTTTCAGGTTCCGGTGGGATTGTCAGATCATACTATAGGAACAACCGTTTCTGTTGCTTCTGTTGCTATGGGAGCTACCATGATAGAAAAACATTTTATCATGGATCGTAAAATTGGAGGACCTGATGCCTCATTCTCAATGGAACCCGATGAATTTATTTCAATGGTGAAACAAGTGAGGGAAGTTGAAGCTGCTATCGGTCAGGTTTTTTATCCTACAGATAATGCAAAGATAAAAGGACGTGAGTTTTGTCGTTCTTTATTTGTCGTGAGGAATATGAAGGCTGGTGATGTTTTTACTGAGAATAATATTCGTTCGATACGTCCGGGTAATGGATTGGAACCTAAGTATTTGAATGATGTGTTAGGAAAAAGAGCATCTCGGGATATTGAAAGAGGTACTCCTTTGAGTTTTAATGATATATTAGAATAGTTTTTTATATGATATTTCTCAATAAACGCATCATGGTTGTTGCCGCCCATCCTGATGATGAACTTCTTGGTCTGGGCGCTACCATGCACAAACTAATCAAGGAACAAGGTGTGCAGGCTCGGGTCATTATCTTAGGTGAGGGGATTACCTCGCGTTCGGATACTCGTGATACGGAACTATGGAAGGAGACATTGGAGCAACATCACCGGAATGTAGAGGCGGCTCGGCAGCTGATAGGCTATCACTGTGTGCAGGCTTATAACTTCTCCGATAATCGTTTCGACAGTCATGCGCTGCTTGATATCGTGAAGGTGGTGGAGCATGAGAAGGAACAGTTTTGTCCGGACTTTATATTTACCCATCATGGGGGAGACCTTAATATTGATCATCAGGTGACCTTTCAGGCAGTGATGACCGCTACCCGTCCTATGGAGGATGAGCAAGTGAAGGCTATCTTTACCTTTGAAACTCCATCTGCTAGCGAGTGGCAGGCTTCATGCGATCCTCGTCATTTCATGCCAAACTTCTATATGGAAATTTCAGAAGCTGATCTGAAAGCCAAGTGTGATGCTATGGCAGCTTACGAATTTGAGAGCCGTGCATTCCCACATCCACGTTCTGCGGAGGCGTTGCGTATATTAGCACAAAGTCGTGGCTATGTTGTAGGTAAGCGTTTGGCTGAGGCCTTTCAGATGGTAAGGATGATAGAATAGCAGGTCGAGTAAGGAGAGGAACTGATCTCTGCTTTTATTTGATATAGCGAAGAAAGCATTTGGATTTAGGGTGATTCTGAAGATTGCGTCTTTGATCAATTCTTGTTATAGCCCTTGATCACTCCTTTTCTTACATCGTTTGATTATGGTCTTTGGAAAATTAACCTCTTATTCCACTATATTCGTGGCGATTATCCCCTTAGGCTAAAATTTGTTTCTTCCCGTAAACCACCGTTCTGCCGTACCGTATTTTGAAAAGTTCCCCCTACCCATCGTCGTCGAATTAAAACCAATTAGTATGGAGACAAAAGAATACTTTGAAAAGGTGCTGCAAGATTACAACCAGCATCGTAATGGTCGCAGTCTTAAGAAGTACTGCAAGGAAGATGGCGTAGATTATGATTGGCTGATCGAATACAAGAAGAATTACCCTGTGCGTGAATCTGCCCCTTCTGTAGAATCCTGCAGTTTCATCCCTGTGTCTTTGGAAGAGAATGGCCGTCTTACCACCTAGCAGGTGATCTAACTGGTACTTCTTTCCCCTTCCGGTGAGATGGTTTTTAATTTTACCATGAACGTAACTTGTTGAAAGACAGGGTTACGCTGTAGTGATGGTTTACACTAAATTAGACAATAATGATATATTTAGCTGTCAGTTTATTATACTTGATAGTAAACATAAGAAAAGTGTCTTTGTCATTTTTCTTATTTGGACTTTTTTTTCTTTCAACAATAGCGGCCTTTTTAACAGGAAGGCAGCCAGAAACATCGATAGATACATTTGTATATCTTATTTATTCTATCGTACTTTATTATATTCTTTTTAATTCTTTTTATAGGTATAGGAATATTACATCGATAAGTGTAGATTTTATAAGTAAGAAGAATCTTAAAATAGTAGAAAGATGTGTCGTGCTTCTAGGGCTATATTGCTTGATAGTAAATGTATATTTATTAGTCTCTTCGTTACAGGAATTGGCATTGGGAATGTTGAATGTGTCTGATTATAAAGCACGGGATGGTGGTTTTACTGATTTGATATCTAAGAAATTGCCTGTTTCTAGTTTATTTACATTGACACAGTGGGGTAGTGCCGTTGGCTATATAGCTTTATGTTTTCACTTTTTATATTTGTATCAAAATAAGATTAAAAAGAGCGCTTTCTTCTTTGTCCTTTCTTGGAATCAGTTTCTGATTGGAATTGCAGCTCTTTCACGTTCTGCAACTACTGAATATATACTTATATATGTTTTGCTATTTCTTGTTCTTTATCCCATCCTAGATAAAAAAGTAAGAAAGAAAATAGTGACTATTGTTATTCTTACGGTAGCGATCGTGTTGACTATGTTTATTGCGATTTCATCAGTTAGATTTGGAGAAAAGTATAGAAAGAATTCACAGAATGAAGCTGTGGTAGATGAAACCAATAGTCCTTTATTGTATTCTTTGTTGGATTATTTTTCCTTATGGGAAGAAAACAGTATGGTTGTAATGAAGGATTACAAGCCGGAGTATAAGCGTTATGGCATGTATAATAGTTGTGGTTTGGCTGTAGCGATTCAGATGAGAATGAGTAAAACGATTACTGTCGCTAATCAACGGAAGGATATAGAGGAAAGAATCATGGGGTATCAAAGCACTCAGTTTCATGGGCCTGTGGCGCGATTGCTGTATGACTTTGGATATATAGGCACAATAATA
>ENA-OVFS01000779-OVFS01000779.1-human-gut-metagenome-genome-assembly--contig:-NODE-779-length-27093-cov-17.947925_pt1 | contig 27093 bp, 20 predicted proteins | sample MGYA00237763_ERZ505405 | MGnify/ENA primary metagenome ERZ505405 (study PRJEB26158, sample SAMN06016401) | human gut metagenome | biome: human gut; feature: ankylosing spondylitis patient; material... | reverse complement strand
CGAGCTTATATCCCCATAAATAAATTTAGGGGCTTTACGCTCGCATTTGGTAAACAATAAATTCACCTCAAAAAATAAGATTGATTAGCTAAATTAACTAATCAATCTCATTAAAATTATCAATAATAATATCCTATATCACCAACAACAATAGTCTTGATAACATCTCTATTATCAAAGAAAAAATATAGTGGCATATTCGGATGATCTTCACTATCGGCTAAATAGCACCAAGTAGTCCCTTGTGTTTCTCTATAATTTCTATCAGGATCGCCATAAGCATATAATACATCATTTTTGTTCATGCCCACTCTTATCCCCAAATTAGTAGTGATATTATCTTCATTGCAGATTATCGCTCTAATTCTGCCATTTTCATTATATCCGCCATTTATATAATAAACCATCAATTCACTATTATAAGTTACTTCATTTATATTAAAACCATTACAATTTCGCACTGCCAAATTTGCTGTTGGTCTACCATATACATAAAAACAAGAATCTATCTGTTGATCAGGAGTAAGTCCTCCTATATTTAAATATGTATAAGGTATTCTAGCCTCTACATTTAATATATTACTAAAAATAATCCCCAAACAAATAACAATAGAACTCAATAAAAATCTCAAAATACTAACCTCTTTTATTTTCATTATACTTATTATATATTTCAATTATTAGTTTATATTTTCTATTAAATCACCTAAACGCAATCTGCTTCTAATATTTAATAAAGTTTCATCTAATTGGCGAATTTTTTCAATACAAGCTTTTTCTTTTGCTGTTGTCTCTATAATTTTACTAATTCCGCCATTTTTTATCACGATGCGTTTATCTGCATTTAAAGCCAATAATGGATCATGTGTAGACATAATGACGATTTTTTCACTTTTTGCTAAGCATTTTATCGCTTTTTGTCTATCTATCCCTGCATTTTCAATTTCATCAATCAATACAATCGGTGAACTACTTATACATGCCACATCTGCTATCATCAAAGCTCTCGATTGACCACCGGATAATTGAGTTACCTTTGTATCTAAAGTAAATTTTTCGCCAGCTAATTCATTTGCCATAGAAAAACATTTAGCGATTATAGCCTTTTCATTTTCTATTTCTTTGCCTAAACGAACTTTAGCATGCATAGTTAAAAAATCTTCTACAGTAATATCCATGATAAAATTCATATTTTGTGATAATTGAGCTACTAATTTTCCTTCTAAATTAAATCTAGCTTCATCATCTAAAATTTCATCATCAATTAAAATCTGTCGTTTTGTCGGTGTATCTTCTTGTGCTAAACATTCAATATCTGCAAGTAATCTACTTTTCCCAGAACCTGTTGGCCCTACAATACTTATTACTTGCCCTGCAAAAATCTCTACTTGGATATTTTCAGCTTCGCCCAATTTATTTTTGCCACCATTGATGGTTAATTTATGTACTTTTACCTCATCTTTATTTTCTAAATTCTGCATAGCTGAAAGATATTTTTTTAGTTCATCAGCAATATTGCCATCACGAATACCTACTTGCCATAAATCTTCTTCATCTATATCTTCAAAAGCCTTAGCAAAAGTCAAATTATCCGGCAAATTCCATAGACCTATATTATCCAAATAATCTTTGATTTGAGGATACGCTTTTTTTATTTCTCCAATTGTATGAGTTTCTACAAATTCTTTAAAATCCATAATTTCCACCTAATCAATTAAATTCCATTTTCTTAGTCATGCCCAATTGATATTTTTCACCAATACGCATTTCATCTGTACAATATGAACATACAGCAGCTGGCGAAGTAAAACGCAATTTTTTTCCTTCTAATGTATCTATATCTTCAATTTTATTTATATATTTTTTCAACATAAATGCACCTTGACCAGTTATGCCATTGATAAAAATAACTTGTGCCTTAGGATTTGCTTGATAGACATTATACATAAATACTTCGCGTTCAGCTTGAGAAATAATATCTCCTTTAGTGATGACTATTACATCTGCAAATTTCACCATTGGCCCAATTTTTCTCGGTGTATTAATCCCTGATAAGCAATCTATTACACCAATGGCCAATACATCTTGAATATATGGCGAACAGCGATTGCAAAGACCTGCACTTTCGGTAATCAAATAATCTAAATTTTGACTTTTTCCCCAAGCTACAGCTTCTTCAATATTGCTGATAAAAAAATGGTCTGGACAAAATTTTCCTGATAAACCAATCTGTATCGGTATATTCGCTTTTTCATATGGTTCTTTATCAAAAGTCGTCAAGCAATCGAATTTAATAACGCCTGCTTTTTGCTTTTCTTTATGTAATACTTCTATTAATCGCAAAATTACAGAAGTCTTGCCCACAGATGGTGGCCCTGCTAAAGTTATTAATTTCACCAAAATCATCTCCATCATAAATTGCTAAATTTTATTATATAGCAATAAACTAAAAAAAAATAGGTTAAGCACTTTAGACTTTATTTTCATAAATCCATGCTCAACCTATTTTTACTTATTTTATAAAATTCTATTTTCTATTTAAAATAATATTATATATTAACCAATTTCGCCTTCAAGCTCTGTACCGCGTACTCTTACTGGTCGATTATGTTCATCAACCATGACTACATCTGGTACTAAATTTTGAGCTTCTTCTTTTGTCATCATCGCATAAGCAATAATAATAACTATATCGCCAACTTGTGCTTTACGTGCTGCTGCTCCATTTAAACAAATCACACCGCTACCACGTTTACCTGCAATTGTATAAGTTTCTAATCTAGCACCATTGTTATTATTTACTACTTGTACTCTTTCTCCTGGTAAAATACCTGCAAGCTCTAATAATTCCTCATCAATAGTGATGCTTCCCATATATTCTAAATTTGCTTGAGTTACTGTAGCACGATGAATTTTTCCATGAAACATATTATATAACATTATTATTTATCCTCCAAAATGACATTATCTATTAAACGAGTTGTACCAAATTTTACAGCTAAAGCTAATAATACTCTGCCTTCAATTTTATTTTCTACTGGTTTTAATCCTGGCAATTTATACATTTCTACATAATCAATTTGACTTGTTTTTTCAGACTGTATAGTATCTTTTACTAAATTTAATATAGCTTCTACATCTCTTTGACCATTAGTAAATGCTTCTTTTGCTAATTTTAAACTCTTAGATAAAATCAACGCAGATTTTCTTTCTTCTGGAGATAAATAAGTATTTCTTGAACTTTTAGCAAGTCCATCAGCTTCACGAACGATAGGCATAATGCGAAGTTCTATATTAAAAAATAAATCATCTACCATACGACGTAAAACTTCTGTTTGCTGAGCATCTTTTAAGCCAAAATATGCTCTATCTGCTCGAGATAAATTGAATAATTTACTAACTACTGTAGTAACTCCACGGAAATGAATAGGTCTTGTTCTACCACATAAAACTTTTGTGATATCACCTGTAACTTCTACCCATGTCATATCTTCATTAGGATATAAATCTTTATTTTTTGGTGCAAATACTACATCTGCTCCTGCATTTTGTGCCACTATGCAGTCATTTTCCAAAGTACGAGGATAAGCTTCATAATCTTCATTTGGTCCAAACTGAGCAGGATTTACAAACACACTGACGATTGTAATATCATTTTCTTTTTCTGAAGCATTAATAAGTGAAGCATGACCTTCATGTAATGCTCCCATAGTTGGTACCAAACCAATAGATTTGTTTTCCTGCTTAAAATTAGCGACTAATTCACGTAATTTAGCCACATCTTGACATAAAATCATTTTTTTCTTCTCCTTTAATGTTCTTATAACAAACAAAAAGAGACTATAATGAACTTACATAAAAGCACAAAAAAAGTACATCTCGACACGAAATGCACTTTCCCTATTGATTAAATATAATTGATTTGATTTCATAACAAAAAAATCCATCAACTATATTTTGTATTTAAAATTCTGCAAGTTCGTCTCGGTCATAGTGATCCAAGCGTCTTTTTTCTTTTTAAATTTTACCTTATTAAATTATTTTATTTAAAATTAAACAACTAAGATACAGTTCAAATTATTAATATATATTGATACTGTTCACTATTGTTTGTTACGAACCACATAATACCACAGAAAAAATTCAACTGCAAGTATTTAAATAAAAAAAGCTACTCATCATAATAATTATTATAAAGTAGCTTTTTGTTATAGTTTTAATTATATTATCTGTCAAAATGGAGCTGATAACAGGATTTGAACCTGCGACCCATGTATTACGAATACATTGCTCTACCAACTGAGCTATATCAGCATCAATTTTCTTTTATGATAAAATATTTTAAATTTATTGTCAATATTTGCTTCATATAATTATACAAAATATCAAATCTAGCTTATAATATAATCAAATATAAAGTATTCACATTAGAAATACTACCATTAGTTTGGATTTGGAGGCTTTTTTATGGAATTAAATCAACTAGAATATTTTGTTGCTCTAGCCCATATAAAAAACTTTACTAAAGCAGCAAAATCTCTGAATGTGTCTCAGCCAGCACTTAGTCGTTCAATCAGTCGCTTAGAAAAAGATTTAAATATACCTCTTTTCATCAGAGATAGCCGTAAAGTAAATTTAACTCAATATGGTCAAACATTTTTAACTTATGCTGAACGTATCTTACAAGAATTAGAAACTGCCCGCCAAGATATAACTAATATGGCTGAACCAGATAGCGGAGTTGTAAATTTATCTTTTATGCACTCTTTAGGTGTATATCTTGTGCCAGAATTATTAAAAGAGTTTCGTAAAATCTATCCTAAAATACAATTTCGCCTTAGTCAAAATCATTCTTTCTTATTATCAAAACAATTATTCAAAGGAGAGTCCGATTTATGCCTTTGTAGTTCTCCGATAAATTCTGAAGATATTGCTTGGGTTCCATTATTGACAGAAGAATTATTCATCATCGTTCCTTCAACTCACCCACTTGCTCATCGCAGTTCTATAAATATCACAGAAGTTGCTAGCGAACCATTTATTACTTTAAAACCAATGTATGGTTTACGCACTAAAACTGAACATATCTTTGAAGTAGCTTCTATTCGCCCTAAAATACGTTTTGAAGGTGATGAAATTGTTACTGTAGCTAGTTTAGTAGCAGCTAATTTAGGTGTTTCACTCGTGCCTAAAATTCCTGGAATGGAACATCTCGATATAAAATTCATTTCTGTAGATAATCCAAAATGCACTCGTGATATCGGTCTTGCATGGTATGCTAATAAACCACTTTCTCTTGCTGCCCATCGTTTTCAAAATTTCATAATTGATAAATTTAACCATGAATAATCATAAATATACTTAAATATCCTTGCAGTTTTAGATTTTGAATGATATGCTAAGTTATTGTAAGTGTAAAATTACTTACAATATTAATATATAAAATGGAGGAGCACCTAATTGAAAGCAGTTATTTTTGATATGGACGGAGTCATAATCGATAGTGAATCCATTCATGCTGATATGAAAATACGCACTTTAACACATTTTGGTATCCCTTGTAGTATGGAAGATTGTGTAGCCTATGTTGGTCGTTCTGCCAAAGCATTTTTTACAGATTTTGCCAAATTTGCTACAACTCCCGTTTCTATTCAAGAAATGGTCGATTATAAACATCGCATTTATTTAGAATATATTCAAGAAAGTAATTCCATCTATCCGATTGATGGCGTTTTAGATTTACTTTATCAATTACACAGCGAAGGTATTCCTGTAGCTTTGGCTTCTTCTGCTGATAGAAAAGTTATCAATGCTGTTTTAACAAAATTCGGCTTAATGGATTGTTTTGAATATATTTTAAGTGGTGCAGAACTTCCTGCTAGCAAGCCAAACCCTGCAATTTATCAGTTAACAGCTAAAGCTTTAGGCTTTGCGCCAGCTGATTGCGTAGTAATTGAAGATGCTACTGCTGGTATTATGGCGGCTAAAGATGCTGGAGCTTATTGTATCGCATATGATAATCCAAATTCTGGCCCACAAGATTTATCTCGTGCTGATAAAATCGTTTCTTCATTATCTGATATAGTTGTTTCTGATATTCTTCAAAATTAATTTTGTTGAGGTTTTATTATGGAAAAATTTAAATTTTACTGTCCTACAGAAATTATTTTTGGCAAAGATAGTGAATTATCCACTGCTTCATTAATCAAAAAATACAATGGTCATAATGTATTAATAGTATATGGCGGTGGATCAGTAAAACGTTCTGGACTGCTTGATAAAATTTGTCAACAATTATCCAATGATAATTTATCTTATATGACCTTGGGTGGCGTTCAACCAAATCCTGTTGTTTGCTTTGTAAATGATGCTGTAAAAAAAGCATATCAAGCTAATATTGATTTTGTCTTAGCTATCGGTGGCGGTTCTGTCATCGATACAGCTAAAGCCATTGCACATGGTCTGAAATATCCACAAAATGATATTTGGGATATCTGGACAAAAAAAATAACCTTGACTAATACTACTCCTATGGGTAGCATTGTTACTTTAGCTGCTGCCGGTAGTGAAACAAGTGATTCTGCTGTTTTAACTAACGAACAAACAGGGCAAAAACGTGGTCTTAGTACGCCATTTAATCGTCCATGTTTCGCTATTATGAACCCTCAATTAACTTACAGTGCCCCAAATTATCAAAAAGCCTGTGGTATTGCCGATATTTTAATGCATACATTAGAACGTTATTTTGCCAAAGAACAAAATAATTATCTCACAGATTATATAGCTGAAGGTCTATTAAAAGATGTCATCGCGCAAGCTCCAATCATGATAAATGAGCCTACAAATTATATTGCTCATAGTGAAATTATGTATGCTGGTTCTTTATCCCACAATGATATAACAGGTCTTGGTCGCACTAAAGATTTTAGTGTACATAAATTTGGTCATGAATTAAGTGCTAAATACAACGCTACTCATGGAGCCTCATTGACTGCTATCTGGTCATCATGGGCTAGATATATCTATCAAAAAGATGTTCAGCGTTTTTGTCATCTAGGAAAAATCTTATTTAATATTGATACAGTAAATAAAACTGATGAAACTATTGCCCTTGAAACTATCAAACATTTTGAAGACTTCTTCACTAGTCTAAACTTACCTATAAATATCAGCCAATTAGTGGGAAAAACATTAACTGATGAAGAATTGACTTATCTCACTTCAATGTGTACAGATAATAATACAAAAACCATCGGCAATTTTTCACCATTAAATTATCAAGACGTCTATGCTATTTTTAAATTAGCAAATCATTAAATAAAAGGTGTTTTTTATGGATATGCAAAATTGTACACTTTGCCCTCGTTTATGCCATGTTGACCGCACTAAAAATTATGGTGTCTGTCATGCTAGTGATAAAGTGGAAATTGCTCTCGTATCCTTACATCAATGGGAAGAACCGTGCCTATCCGGAACAAATGGAGCAGGCACGGTTTTTTTCTCTCATTGTAATATGAGATGTATCTTCTGCCAAAATCACGAAATCAGTACCGAAGGTAAAGGATTTCCTGTAACTATTGAGCGTTTAGCTCAAATTTTTTTAGAACAACAAGCTCGTAATGCCCACTGTTTAGAATTAGTAACACCAACTCACTACGTTTTACAAATAATTGAAGCTCTAAAATTAGCCAAAAAACAAGGTCTATCTATTCCTGTAGTCTATAATACAAGTGGCTATGAACGAGTTGAAGTCTTAGAAATGCTCAAAGACTATATTGATGTATTTTTACCTGATTTTAAATACTACTCACCAGATACAGCCAAAGAATTTTCCCATGCTCCTGATTATCCTCAAGTAGTCAAAGAAGCCATTGATAAAATGTTTGCACTTGTAGGTAAACCACAATTTAAAGATAATATTATGCAAAAAGGCATCATCATTCGCCATTTAATCTTGCCATGGTATTATAAAGAAAGTATGGAAATTGTAAAATATATCTGGGAAAAATATCATGATGATGTTTATCTTAGCCTTATGAACCAATATACGCCTATGTATAAAGCGCTTACTCACCCTAAACTAAAACGCAAATTGACGACTTTTGAATACGATAAAGTTGTAGATTATGCACTTGATTTAGGCTTTAAAAATTGCTATATCCAACAAGGCAAAACAGCTACAACTAAATTTGTACCTCATTTTGATGGCACTAATGTATACTAATTTATTATCTTAAAGGAGATTTGTTATGCGTAGATTTAAACAAGCTTTACCTTCATCAGAAAACATAGCTATTCTAAAACAAAAAACTCATGGTATTTTAGCACTTTGCGATGAAAAATCTTTTCCTTATACCGTTCCTTTAAACTATGTATATCTCAATGACAAAATCTATTTTCACTGTGCCAATGTAGGTCGCAAATTAGATATTATCCATCAAAATAATAAAGCTTCTTTTTGTGTTATAAATCAAGATACTGTCATTCCGAAAAAATTCACTACCGCTTATTCTAGTGTCATAGCTTTTGGCACTATTAAAGAAATCACAGCTGAAAATGATAAACAAACAATCCTAGAAGAATTTATTCGTAAATTTTCTGCTGATTATTTTACAGAAGGACTAGAAGAAATAAAAACCTACATCAAACGCACTTGCATTTTAGAATTAAGCATTGAAGAAATAACAGGAAAAGAAGGACTTGAATTACAAAAACTAAGACATAAATAAAAAAACAAAAGCTGTAGTTTAAAAACTACAGCTTTTATCTTGTACAGGATTATAAAAAGGGGTTTTGGTATTTTGAGGTTTTTATTTTAAATAAGCATCTATTAAAGATTTAAATTTATCTTTAGAGAAGAAGCCAGATTCACGATGAATAATTTCGCCATCTTTTACGAATAATAAAGTAGGTACTACCATTACTTCATATTCTTCAGCAAGTTTTACATTTTCATCAATATCTATTTTTAAAATATCAAAATCATATTCTGGAGCTACTTTTTCAAGTACAGCACCCAACATTTTACAAGGGCCACACCATGTAGCGAAGAAATCTACTACAAAAGTCCCTTTATTTTCTAATAATTTATTAAAAGCATTTGCATCTGCATGTACTAACATTATTTTTGCCTCCAAACTGAATAATTCTATAAGTTATCTCACTTGATGATTTTATTATAAATGATTTTCAATCATAGTTCAGTGACTTCATCACAAAAACTAACAAATAATTATTATTTTTTACAAATATTTTATCATAATAATTTATAATACTAATTTTCTTCTAAAACTATTAAAACAATATATTATCATACAACTTATAAGATAAAATAAACATGTACATATAGCGAAAATCTTCTTTGAGTAAAAAAATTATTTATTAAAATTTAACAAAATCCCTTTTATTTCTTAGAATATTGATATATAATAGATTTTGTTATGAAAGTCGTTATAAATTATTAAAAAAATTGAAATAATTTATAATATACTATATAATATAGATAAATCAAATATTTATCATACAACTTTGTAAAAATCTTAATAAATATTAATATATGTGCGGAGGTTCTATAATATGCAAACAAATGAAATGATTAAATCTAATATTGAACAGGGTTTAACTACTCTTGGTATTGAATTTGGTTCCACTCGTATTAAAGCAGTATTAATTAATACTGACCATGAACCAATTGCTGTTGGTGCTTATGATTGGGAAAACAGTCTTATTGATGGCATTTGGACTTATAGCGAAGAAGAAATCTGGGCTGGTCTCCAAGGTTGCTACAAAAATTTAGTTGAAGAAGTAAAAGCAAAATATGGCGTTACTATCACTAAATTAGCTAGTCTTGGTTTCAGTGCAATGATGCATGGCTATCTTGCTTTTGACGAAAAAGATACTTTACTTGTACCATTCCGCACTTGGAGAAACAATATCACAGGTCAAGCTTCTCATGAATTAATTAAATTATTCAATTACAATGTTCCTCAAAGATTTAGCATTGCTCACCTTTATCAGGCAATTTTAAACAATGAAGAACATGTAAATAAAATCAAATTCTTCACTACATTAGCTGGTTTTGTTCATTGGAAATTATCTGGTGAAAAAGTACTCGGTATCGGTGATGCTTCTGGTATGTTCCCAATCGATATCAACACTAAAGATTACAATGAAAAAATGCTTGCTGATTTCGATGCACATATCGCTGATAAAAATTATCCATGGTCTATCCGTGAAATTCTACCAAAAGTTTTAGTTGCTGGTGAAAATGCAGGTTATTTAACTGCTGAAGGTGCAAAACTTCTCGACCCAACAGGAACACTCCAAGCTGGTACTCCTATGTGCCCACCAGAAGGTGATGCTGGTACTGGTATGGTAGCTACAAATACAGTTACAAAACGTACAGGTAATGTATCTGCTGGTACTTCTGTATTCGCTATGATTGTTCTTGAACGTGATTTATCCAAAGTTTATGAAGAACTTGATATGGTTACTACTCCTGCTGGTGATTTAGTAGCTATGGCTCATTCCAATAACTGCACAACAGATTTAAATAGCTGGATTAGCCTCTTCCATGAATGCCTCACTAGCTTTGGTGTAAAAGTAGATGCTAACGAATTATTCTCCACATTATATAATAAAGCTTTAGAAGGCGATGCTGACTGCGGTGGCTTACTTGCTTATTGCTATCATTCTGGTGAACATATCACAGGCTTTACTGAAGGTCGTCCATTATTTGTTCGTAAATCCGACAGCAAATTCAATTTAGCAAACTTCATTCGCGTACATCTTTCTACAGCTCTTGGCGCTATGAAAACTGGTTTAGATATTTTAACAAAAGAAGAAAATGTTACTATCGAACAAATTTTAGGTCATGGTGGCTTATTTAAAACTAAAGGTGTAGGTCAAACAATCATGGCTAATGCTATCGGCGCTCCTGTAACAGTTATGGAAACAGCAGGCGAAGGCGGTGCATGGGGTATTGCACTCTTAGCTGATTATATGAATAATACAGAAAACTTATCTCTTGATGAATATTTAAGCACTAAAGTATTCAAAAATAGCGTTGCCGAAACTATTGCTCCAACAAAAGAAGGTATCGAAGGTTTTGAAACATTCATGACTAGATATCGCAACGGTCTTGCTATTGAACAATCTGCTATTGATAATTTAAAATAAAAAATCTCTTCTAAAAAGACAAGTCATTTGGCTTGTCTTTTTATTTTGTACTTTAATGTATTTTTTATTCATTAGCTAAAAATATTGTAAACCAAAAAAAATATTTTATATAATATACAAGTATTTTTTCTAAGAGCCTTTTTTATTTATCATTCATATTTCTTAGAAAATAAATTTTACATAAAGGAGTTTTGGATATGAACTTATCTGTAAAAATTTTCATCTCTTTAATCTTATCCGTAATTGTTGGTCTTATCCTTGGCGAAGAAAATTTACCATGGCTCAAAGCTTATCTTGCGCCATTTGGTACAATGTTCATCAATTTAATCAAAATGATTATTGTACCTGTAGTATTAGCATCTTTAGTTTGTGGTGTTGCTAGTCTAGGTGATACAAAAAAACTTGGTCGCATTGGTATCAAAGTTATTTTGTTATATTTAGTAACAACTGCTGTTGCTCTTATCATTGCCCTTGGTTTAGCTTCTGTTTTACAACCTGGTTTAGGTATGGATTTAGTAGCTGAAAAAGCTCCTGATATTAAAGAAGCTCCTGGTTTTATGGACGTTTTAGTTGGTATGATACCATCTAATCCTATCATGACTATGGCAAAAGCTGATATGCTTCCTCTTATTGTGTTTGCATTAGCTATTGGTATTGGTATCACTGCTGTAGGAAAAAAGGTCAGCCACTTCTCACATTCTTTGATTCTTTAGCAGAAGTAAGTTATAAATTAATCTCCATGATTATGAACCTTGCACCTTATGGTGTATTTGCTCTTTTAGTACCAGTAGTTGCTGCTAATGGTCCAAAAGTTTTATTACCACTTTTATCCGTTATCGTTACTGTTTATATTGGTTGCATCATTCATGCACTTGTTGTATACTCTTCCATCGTTTCTACACTCGGTAAAATGAGTCCTTTGAAATTCTTTAAAGGCATGACAGAAACAATGCTCTTAGGTTTCACAACTTGTAGCTCCGCTGCTGCACTTCCTGTAAATATGAAAAACTGTACAGAAAATCTTGGTGCTAATAAATCCATTGCTAGCTTCGTACTTCCTTTAGGTGCAACTATCAATATGGACGGAACAGCTATTTATCAAGGTGTTTGTGCTATCTTTATCGCTAATGTTTATGGTATCGATTTAACAGCAGGTCAAATGCTTATGATCGTCTTAACTGGTACACTTGCTTCTGTAGGTACTGCTGGTGTTCCTGGTGCTGGTGTTATCATGCTTGCACTCGTATTACAGACTGTAGGTCTTCCTATGGAAGGTCTTGCACTCGTTGCTGGTATTGACCGTGTATTAGATATGATCCGTACTTGTCTTAATATTACAGGTGATGCTGCTGTAACTATCGCAGTAAGCCAAACAGAACGAAATAATAATTAAATCTACTAAAAAATAAAGACACTAGAAATAATCTAGTGTCTTTTATTATGCCCTAAAATTCATTTTAATATACTGTAGATATTACTTTTCCTAGACTATCAGCCAAATCTTCTAAGTCTTCAAGATTTTCTTCTGATGCTAAAAATAAAGTGAAAATATCTGGACTTAAATCTATCATACCAATGCAAATATCTTCATCAAACCATTTACTATCAAGATATTTACACCAATTTATAATATTTTCATCATCAATAAAGTCCATTTCTTCATTATAATAATCGTACTCATCATCTTCATTATAGTCATATTTATCTATTTCATAATCTTCTTCTTCAAACTTACTATCCAAAGCTAGATTATATTCTTTAAAAGTTCGCAAACTTTTCAGGCTCCAACCAAAATCAGTAATACTACAATCTTCTTGTATTTGCATTACATAATTATTTCTGACTAAAATATTCACTGTAACTAGCCATTGCAAATCTTCTACAGAATCATATTTTATACTGATATTACGCTCTTCAAACTCTTCTAAATGCTCTTGTGCATATGCTTCTATATTATCGATACTCTCTTCTATTTCCGCTAATACATCATCGTCATTACCGCTTATAATTCGCGCTATCTCTAATAAAGTTTTTGCCTTTTCCATTTGTATCCCTCTTTTTTTATTTAATTACTAATTTATTAATTCACTATATAAATAAAAAAATCCTGTTAATTTAAAAAACATTTTAGCTATGATATAATATATATTAACTAATATTTATTTTTAATTAATTTAAATTATAGGAGTGATTTTTATTTTATATATAGGTAACCATTTATCTTCTTCAAAAGGTTTTTTACAAATGGGTAAAGAAGCTTTAAGTTTAAATGCTAATACATTTTCTTTTTTTACTAGAAATCCTCGTGGTAGCAAAGCCAAAGATATAGACGATAATGATGTTCAACAATTTTTAGCACTAGCCAAACAATATAAATTCCATAAATTAGTAGCTCATGCACCTTATACATTAAATCCATGTTCCAATCGCGAAGAAGTACGCGAATTTGCTCGCCAAACAATTGCTGATGATTTACTTCGCATGGAAAAGTTGCCTCATAATTATTATAATTTCCACCCAGGAAATCATTTAGGGCAAGGCATAGATTTTGCCACCAAAGCTATCAGTGATTGCTTAAATGAAGTGATGTGGCCTGAGCAACAGACTACTGTTTTATTAGAAACTATGGCAGGAAAGGGCACTGAAATTGGCAAAACTTTTGCTGAACTTCAAGCAATTATTGAGCGTATTAATTTACAAGATAAAATAGGCGTTTGCCTTGATACTTGTCATATTTGGGACGGCGGTTATGATATTGTAAATAATTTAGATGATGTCCTAGCTGATTTTGATAAAATAATCGGTCTTGATAAATTAAAAGCTATACATTTAAATGATAGTAAAAATGACTTAAACGCTCATAAAGACCGCCATGAAAAAATCGGTCAAGGTAAAATAGGTCTTGATGCTATCATAAAAATTATAAACCACCCACAATTGAAACATTTGCCATTTATTTTAGAAACACCAAATGACCATGATGGATATGCTCAAGAAATAGCTTTATTGCGCGCTAATTTCAATTAAATATAAATAAAAAAAGTATCTTTTTCTAACTAAGTACAAATCAGAAAAAGATACTTTTTATTTTACTTATTTATCTTGTTTGCCAATGAGCTAATGCTCCTGTAAACTCATTCAATTTAAATGAATTTGCTACGGCTTTATCAATGAAATTTTGAGCATTTTCAAAAGCTTGATGGATATCTAAACCTTTAGCAAGTCCTGCTGTTATTGCTGCGGAGAAAGTGCAACCAGCACCGCTATTATAGATATTTTTCATCTTAGCTTTTTTCTGGATAGTAAATTCTTTACCATCAAATAAAACATCTACCATATAATCGCCATCTACACGACTACCAGATTTTATAATGACATTTTTCGCACCGAGTTTATTGATTTTTACACAAGCTTCTTTAATGTCTTCTACAGTTTCCACTTTTTCCATACCTGCAAGATAAGCAGATTCTACTGTATTTGGTGTTATTACATCAGCTTTTTTTACCAATAAAGATTTTATTGCTTCGGCTGCTTCTGGTACCATGATAGCGTCGATACCTTTACAAACCATTACAGGGTCGATTACTACATTTTTAAAATTATATTTATCTATGGATTTCGCTACTAATTCTACAAGAGCAGCTGAACCTAACATACCTGTTTTCATGGCATTAATGCCAATACCTTCACCAACAGTTGCAATCTGACGTTCAATAGTAGGCAAATCTATAGGAAAGATATCATGAGCCCAATCTTTTGGATTTTGTGCCACAATTACAGTTAGTGCCACCATTCCATAAACGCCCATCTCTTCAAAAGTCTTTAAATCGGCTTCCATGCCAGCTCCACCAGAAGTATCAGAACCTGCTATAGTCAAAGCTTTATAATTTTCTAATGCCATATTATCACCTTTAAATACAAATTATTTTTAATAAGATGTTTTAAATTATAAAATTCTACTATTTTAAAGTCAACAAAACCACATAAAAAAGTGGATATTGTATCGATACAATATCCACTATAACTATTATTTTCCTAAAATTATTTGCTCCATAATAAATTCATAATTTTAGCATATTCTTCTTCTAAATTTTTAACAATAGTATCTGTAACAGCTATGATTAATTCGCTATCTTGTTTTACACCTAATACACAAGTATCTAAATAAATACCTGTTTCATTTGTATAATACTTAAAAGATTTATATTTAGCATTTAATTCATCAAAATAAGCTAACAATTTATCTTCGTTTTGTACACTTGGTGCAACCTGCACACGAATTACTCCATAAATACTATCATCTAAAATTATTCCCATTGGTAATAATTGACCATTTATATTTATTGATGAATGAAATACTACGGCATTAAATTTATCATTTTCTACTTCTTCTACTCTAAAGCAAGTTATATTCTTTTCATCTAAATAGTCTTTAAAATTTTGTGCTTTCTCATTCATAATAAAATACCTCACATTCATTTATGTAAGCTAAATCCTAAAAAAAGATTTAGCTTACATTTTTATACTTATTTTTAAATTATGCTTCTTCTACAGCTTCATCAAGAGGAATAGCACCATCAACAAAATTAAATTCTGCTTTACGTTCTTTAAAGTCACGGTTTCTATCCCATGGAGCATCTTTATATAAATGACTCCAATTTTTATAGTCATTTATATCAATTGGTTTTAATACAGTTAAATCACCTGTACTAATTGTAACATCATAATTATTAAAGATATCATCTTCTGTACCAGATGGATAGAATGTACCGTCAATAATTACACCAATAACGCCATCATGTTTACCTGGTTGGTCTAAAATAGTATCATCATCTAAACCAAAGTTAATATCGAAATCATTTGGATTATCTCCATTTGCCCATCCATCAACAGTTCCGCCATAATTTGGATTATCTCCAACAGTAGTATTAGAATCATCAACTGTAATTGTTAAATGTCCCTTATCTACTTTAGATTTTCCAGGATTAATTGTAATATTATAGTTGTCTTCCAATCCTTCAATACCATCTACACTGCCTGTCCAAGTATAATCTCCTCCAGCAGGTTTGGTATGTGTATTATTATCTGTCAAAGCATCATCATGTGTCATTGTTACATCTAATTTATCTTCAAATGCTTCATCGCCATTTGTTAAACCATCTGTACCTGTGATTACATAATCATCTAAATTAGGTTTACCATATTCATGATGTACATTTTCATTTAAATCAATTGTTAAATCAGCTTTGTTTACTACAGATTGTCCATCATTAACTATAATATTATAGTTTTTATTAATAGTATCATTATCTGTTGCTACATCTGCGGTCCATTTATAGTTTGGATTTTTTTCATTATTAGCATTCTGAGTTTTATCTTTTCCTATTATTGCTTCATCATTTACATTTCCAACAATGAAGTTATCTGGATTATAATTATCTCCATTTACCCAACCAATCTTATCTATTTCATAATCATCTGTATTTGGTGTGCCATATGTGTGTTCTACATCACCTAAATCAATTACTAAATCTGTTTTATTTACTTTAGAATTACCATCTACAACTTTAATAATATAGTTATTTCCTAATCCTTCAATACCATTAATAGTACCTGTCCAAGTATAATTTTCACCTGCATCATTTGTATGTGTATTATTATCTTTTAAGGCATCATCTTTAGTCATTGTTACAGTTAATTTATCTTCAAATGCTTCATCACCATTTGTTAATCCTGCTACTTTATCTTTATCTATTCCATAGTCGTTTAAGTTTGGAGCACCATATTTGTGACTTACATTATTTAATCCTACTGTTAAAGTTGCTGGTGTTACTTGAATGCTACCACCTGTAGTAGTTGTATCTAATTTATAGTTTCCTTTTTCATTATTAGTTAATGATATATGGCCTACAACTAAACTATTTTCATATGTTCCAACATCTGCTGTAACCCTATTATCTCTATTTTGATCATAAGCACTATCATTTTTATAACCTAAAGTAATATTACCTAAATTAATATTTACATCATCACCATATACGATACCATTTAAAATATCTGTATTTTTATCACTTGATAAAATTAATCCTTTACCATCTTGATTACCATAAATAATAGTTGCTAATAAGTCTTTTAAAGTCAAAGATCTTGGTGTTACTTTAGAATTACCTGTAGTAGTAATAGAACCCTTTTTATTCGTAAATTCATAATTACTTAATAAACTATTATCAAGAGTTACTGTTCCACTCCAAGTATAATTATCAACATTATTTGTTTTTGTTCCATTCTCAATTAAAGCACCATCATCTTTAGTTATATCTACTGAACCTAATTGTAATTTATTCAATAACTCTTTTTTCATTTCCTCTGTTAATTGACCATTACCATTAGCAATACCATAAGTAAATCCATAATTACTGCTATTAATATTTAAATTACCATAGATACGTTCAATATCATTTAAAGTTATATTAATTTGTGCTTTATCTATTTTTATTTTATCTTCATCTTTTATACCTGTTGCCAAATCAATATCATAGCCAAGATTATTTGGATTAAATGTTTCTCCTTCACCACTAGAAGCAATCTGTCCAGAGTATAGCCAATCGGTATATGTTCCTGCGTCTTTATGACTATTAGAACCCATTAAGCCTGCAGCATTATGGGCATCAAATTCTTTACCTGATAAATCTGTAAGCATTTCATTTGCTATTGCTCCACTAATATTTACAGATTGCTCGTTACCATTATATACAAAATCAGGTTTTTTGCTAGGATCATAGCTTACACTTGTTAAAAATACTTTTAATACATCATATGATTCGCCATTTTCATTTGTACTACTAATACCTTTTTTATAAGTTTTCCAAACGTTATTATCATCTATTTTATAATTTCCTGTTAATGATGTATCTGAACCTACAAGATACTTTGTATTATACGCATCAAGTTCTGTACTATAAGCATTAGTTAATGTACCTTTTGTATTATCACCAATTATTGCACCAACATTACTTCCACCAACAATAGTTTCATTTTGTTTGTCAGCCGTCATAATAGTATTAAATACTTCTTTTACAGTGCCTTCATTAGTACCTACAATACCACCAACATTATTACTACCACTAGCAGCAATATTTCCTGTATTATATCCAGCAGTTAATTTACCAGTACTTGTATTTTTACCAATTAAGCCACCTATATTAGTAGAATTAGTTCCTGTAGATGTTGTAGCTGTAATAGTACCATTATTATAAATCTGATATTTATAATAAGTATCAGCATCATCTCTACCACCAGTAATAGTACCGCTATTGATACCAATTAAGCCACCAACATTATTTACACCACTTACTTTACCTTTTACTTCATTTTTAAGTGAAGAATGATCAATATTGCCTGTATTTTCACCAAAAATACCACCTGTGCCAGATAATGTGCCTGTTGTGCCTGCTGTTCCTGTTACTGTTCCTGAATTAGAAAGCTCTGCATATTGTATATTAGCTTCATTTTTGCCAAAAATGCCACCTGCTCCGCCAGCTTCAGCTATTACTGCACCTTCATTTTTTATACCAATAATACTATTAATATTTCCTTTAACTTCTTTAGTATTTAAACCAGCTACACCGCCTACATAATCTTTACCAGTAACTTTGCCTTTATTACCAGCTCCAGATAATGTACCATCATTTTGTCCAGCAATACCGCCTACATAACTAGCTTCACTAGCATTGATGTTACCTCTATTAGTAGCATTCGTAATAGTACCTTCATTTATTCCAGTTACGCCACCAAAATACTCAGCTGTTTTTCCTTCATCTTTTACATTTAAAACAATATCATTATTTACATTTTTAATAGTACCATTATTTTTCCCAGCAATACCACCTACATAATTTTGACCAGTAATACTGCCACGATTAATTAAATTTGTACCTTTAGAATCTGTAGTATCAGTAGTTGATATATCACCATTATTTTCACCAGCAATACCACCTACATAATTTTCACCAATAATTTCAGCAGAGCTATCATTTGTTAAATTTGTAAGTTTAACTTTTTCACCATTACTACCTACAAGACCACCTACATAATTAACGCCTGTGATTACTCCATTATTTCTACCATTAGATATATCACCAGTTGTACTACCTACAAGACCACCTGTATAATTACCTTCAGCTGTAACACTTGCACCGTTTACAATTAAAGATATCTCACCAGAGTTTGTACCAGCGATACCACCTACATTACTTGAGCCTTTAACAATACTTTCATTGTAAGCATCATGTAAAGTACCACTATTTAAACCAGCAATACCACCTGTATTATCAACTAATATACTACCATTAGTTACACCATAGGCATTTACATTGTCCAAGCCAGCAGTTATTTTATTATCCGTAGAATCAGAATCTTTAGCTGTATTTACACCGACTATACCGCCTAAACTATAAGTGCTATCTTCACTAGCAGTAACAGCTGAATGACTTTGTGAATTAGATACTAAGCCATTATTAATACCAGCAATACCACCTGCTGTTGTTAATGCTCCACTAGGATTCTTTTCTCCATCTTGACCAGCAATAACACTATCTCTAGATGTAGCATTATCAACTGTACCATTATTAGTACCTACTACACCACCTGCTGCTCCAACGTTTTTGCCATCTAATACTATACTATTTGTACTACCTAAAGCTTCAACTGTATTGCCAAGTGTAGTTACATTATCAATTGTACCATTATTAGTACCTGCAATAGCACCTACATTATCATAACCTTTAAAAGTAGATGCATATACTTTTAAATTTTTAACAATGCCTTTTTCTCCAATAGTACCAAATACACCTACATTATCAGTTTTGCTATTATCTTTATTTTCTACATTTAAACCGATAATACGATTTCCTCTACCATCAAATTTACCAGTAAATGAATTAGTACTATCACCAATAGCTTGGTAATCTTTTACATCTGTAGCATTAATATCATTTTTAAGAGCAAAATTATAATCAGAATACTTTTCTACTACATCTTGTACACCGTTCAATTGTGCTCCATCAGCTACCCAAATATAAACAAAATCTTTTCCTGTTTCATTATTATTTCCTGTTACATTTAATTTATCTAATTTATCTGATAAAGTTTTTTCATTTAGATCATATTTTTTTAAATTAAATTTATTATTATTATAATCCCACATATCAATAGTGATTTTTGCATTATCAGTACCTGCAAAATTAATATACTTACCATTTTCTGTACCAGTAGCAGGTTTTTCAAATGATTTTAAGAAATTATGCATTCTACCTTTAATAATAGCATCACTAATATCACTTTCTGTAGTACCTATTTTTAAACTTTTATTGTCAACATAAGTTAATAAATAGTTTATAAAATCATCTAATTGTGTTGGATCTATTTTATTTACTGATTCTAAATTAGTAATGATTTCATTAATTTTACCATAGTTTAAGCTTCCGTCATTAGCTACTAATGCTTTATATAAATTATTAGTATATTGTTTTAAGCTTACTTTACCTATATTGGAAATATCTAATACAATTTCCCCTACACTATTTTCTCCAGTATCAGCAGTTAAATCTCCACCTATGACCATATCACTATCAACATAGACATTATTACCTGTTAAATTTACATTTCCTTGTGTATCAATAATGCCATTTTCCATATTACCATAGTAGATATTTACATCGCCATCTGTAGCGGTAATAGAAATATCTCCATTACGATTTGCCTCATTTTTTGTGGTATAAGCATAACCTTCTGCAACATCTGGCATTTCAGCATTTTGATTTTTTACATCTTCCACTTTAAATTTGTTATTATAATTTTTATCTACGGTACTTCCAATACCATATATAGTAGTTGTTTGACCATCTACTGCTGTTTTTATTTCACCATAGGTATTTACATTAGCACCTGTAATAGTGATATTTCCACTATTTGTTTCAGTAGTATTTCCAGTAGAAATTATACTACCATAAGCATCAACTGTACCTGTTTCACCTGCATCAATAGTTACAGATGAACCATATAATTTTGAAAAACTACCTAAGCCAATATTTTCATCTCCATCATAACTTTTAATATTTAAAGCACCATCGCTATAAATAATCCCACCGAATAAGCCTACACCTTTGTCGGAGTTTTTAAAGTTATCTAAATTCAATCCACCACCATATATAGCTAAACCAGCATCACCATAAGTGCCTAATTTTTCCCAGTCCAAGGTTATATCGTTATTTGTATTAATAATTGTTAATAATGGGTCATATGCTGTACCATATTGAACACTAGTAATAGAGCCACTTGTTACTGCCGAATTTTCACCATCAAATTTACCATTTGTTTCTGGTAAAAAGGCATTCAGTATAGGAGTTGTACTACCTTCGTAAATACGCCAAGTATCTGAAAAATTACTATTAGTAGTGTTTATTTCTTTACCACTTTGATTAATAAAATCTAATCCAGCATAACTATTTTTATTATTTTTATCTGTATATTTAACTGTAGCAGTATGTTTAAGTTCTTTATTTTCATCACCACTTAAATCCTTAAATACTGTACTTCCAGGTGTTATATAATAAGCATTATTAATTTCTACCTTTGTAGATTTATATTTTCTTCCTATTATACTATGAAAGTACGTATCCTGATCTGCATATAAATTTCCTAAAGTATAGACATTATTAATAGATATACGTCCATCTGAGCCAGAACCACCTAAAACGCCAATCATTCCACCTAAAGTACTATCAGAACCTCCATTACCTTGTATACTTCTAATAGTTCCTAAATTATATACATTTTCTAGAGTTAAATGATCTATCTCCGTCTTTCCTTGGTATATACCCATACCACCTGCTATACCACCTACATTTGAACCATTTTCTGAATATGTTGTTGAATAGTTTGTTATATTTCCTGTATTAAAGGAATTTGTTATATCTCCTTTTACCCACCAACCAGCTATACCACCAGTTACATTAGCACCATTATAAATATCTCCATCATTATAAGACTTTTCTACATCACCTGATAGACGTCCTGCTATACCACCCACATGACGACCTTTATAGACAAATTCTTCATCACCAATTTGTCCTTTATTATATACATCATATAAACTGATTTTTGCACTTGTCTCTTCTGTAGAATCGCCTACTATTCCTCCCATATTTAATGGTGATACTGAGGTTGTATCTTTTCTAGTACTTCTAATTTCACCTATATTATAAGAACCAACAATTTCACCATTATACATCATGCCAGCTACACCGCCAATGCCAGTATAACCTCTTACATTACCTGTATTATATGAACTATTAATAGCAGCTGATGAATTATCATTTTTGATTTCTAATATAGTTTTTGTTCCTTCTCTATCTATTTTACCTACTATACCACCTACATTAGCCGCTTTAGATGTATCTAATACCTTATTTTCATCTACAATGTCTTCTGTATGCACCGTGCCCCTATTAGCAGAAGTATTGATATAGGTATTATTGCCGTACATATAGCCTACAATACCGCCTATATTTCCTACAATAAAACTTTCATTACCTCCTGCACCTGAATGATATCTTACAAACTCTTCTACAAGCTTCTCTCCATTTCTAGCACCGGTAGCCATAATATCGCCACCATTGTTAACTGCTTTAGTTATTGTTCCATCTTCAAAATAACCAACAATACCACCTACATTATGGGCACCACGTACATCATTTTCTTTATTAGTAGCATTAGAAATATTTGTATTGACTGCACTACCGACAACGCCACCTACATTACCAGCAATATAATATTTTATCTCATTATTATTTGTATCCATACCGTCTTTTAATTCAGCAGATACATCTCCATTGTTTAATACATCTTTTATTGTATTTGTACTATCACTTGTATTAGTATCACCAGTACTATTACCTACTATACCGCCTATATTAGCTACATTTACTTTTTCATCATCTTTTATTGCAGATGTACTCATATTAGCACTACTATTCATTGAAGTATTATTCGTATGATATTCATACGTTCCAGTAGTATAACCAATAGCTTTTATATTGCCATCATTACTTACATTTTGTACTGTAGAACTATCTTTTAATTCACCTACAATACCACCTACATTATAGCCACCAGTTACATCAAGGTGATTATACATCTGAAAACCTGTTTTATTACCAATTGTAGAATGACTTGCTGAACCAACTAAGCCACCTATATTATTTGAACTACTATCTTTGCCTTTTATATCACCTAAATTATAAGACTCACCAGTAAGAAAACTTTGTTTACCATTATCACCTACTAAACTACCTGCTAAACCACCTACATTAGAATTACCTTTAATAGCACCTGCGTTTACTACACCATTTAAGGTAACATTTGTCCCTGTACCAATAATACCACCAACATTTTTGGTTCCTGTTACATTGATGGTATTTTTTACATTTTCAATGACTGTATTATTTGCGTTACCTACTACAGCCCCAGCATTATTTTCTGTACTAATAATACTACCTGAAATAAGATTAAAATTGCGGATAGTAGCTCCATCAGTTTTTGCAAATAAACCTGTATTGTCAGTTTTTTCATCAATATGAAGACCATATACTTCATTTCCTAAACCATCTAAATTTCCAGTGAAAGCATTATTACTATCACCAACAGAATTAAATGTTACCGTATTATCTGCAGTGGAATTTAAATCAATACTATTGCGGAAAGCATAATTACCACCTAAATTAGTATTCATGGCTTGCAGTTGTTCGCCATCTTTAACCCACATAAAACCATCTGCTTTAGTGAGAGTTGTTTTATCTATTCCCTGTGTATCTTTTACCCCTTCCAAAGTTGCTAATAATAAAGTACCATCATTTTTATCTTTATAAGTTTTATCTACACTATTATAAGCAGTATAACCAAGCACTACATTTTTATTATCAAAATCTGTTTGAGTAGTTTTAATAGTAATATTACCTACACCTAATTGATCTTGACCATTTTTTACTCTATCTACATCTAATACAATTCTATTGCCATCAAATGTAACTTTATTCGCTGCATTAATATTACCTAAACTCATAAGTTCTGCATTTGAACGAGTTCCTTGTATGGTATATGGATTACTAATTTCAGCCTTATTCTGAAAATCATTTAATTGAGCATTTGACATACTTTTATTAGATACATAAAGACTGCCTACATTAATCTGAGCAGAGTTGCCGATTTGTACACCAGCTGGATTTACAATATAGATATTACCATTGGTAGCATTTATTGTACCGTAAATCTGGGATAAATTGCCACCATTAACATAGTTTAATGTATTAAAACCAGTAGAAGGTCCATTAAAATTAACAGTTGCATTAGCACCTATAGAAAAATCTTTCCATTGAATTACAGCATTTTGACTCTCTTGAGTAATATTAGCTGGATCAGAGATATTAACATTTGTTCCTGCTACTACACTACCACCACTAGGCAATGTATTATTATTAAATGCTGCATGTGTTATTGGCATTGTATATAAAGTTGAACTCATAAATATTGCCATAGCAATACTCTTTGTCAATAATTTTTTATTTCTTATCTTCATGATAGTTCTCCTCTCCTACTTTATACTATCAAAACATTTTATACATTTGGAACCACCATCTACCACTATGGTCATCTGGTTCTACTAAATCTTCACGTGCATTTATTTTTTTCGACCAATCAAGCTGAGCATACCAATCATTTGGTTTTGCATAGCGAAGTCCTAAGCCCCAACCAGATAAATGTTCTCCGAAATCAAAAGCTTTATTTTCAGCATATCCTGTGTCAATAAATGCTGCTGCTTCTAATCCTTCTATATCTGTTTTGCAACGTACTTCAAATGTAGCAAGATAAGCATCATCACCATATCCATCTCCATTGCCATAAGCACGAACACCATTCATGCCTCCTAAGAAGAATTGTTCACTACCATCTAATGCTCTACTTGCCATTTGTCCATGCATATTAATACGATAATTGAATTTGTTATCATACCAAATATTGAGCCAATCAGCTGTTAATTTATGATAATCACCGTCTAAATAAGAACCACCTTCTGTATCTAGATTTCCATACCAATAAATTAAACTATATTGTGTAAATTGATTAGGATTATATTGACTACCGCTTACACCTACATGCCAAACATCAGCAGTTTTATCTGTAGTTATATTTGGCAATATTCCTGGCAAAACCTTAAAATTTAATTCATCACGTATATCTCTTCTATCATAACCATAAATAGCAGTTACTCTATCTTCTCTATCTCTATATATTGGAGTCATTCCATATATAGAAATACCTTTTGATCTACCGAGTGAATCATACATACTATTTGTATTCAATTCATAATTTGATTGGCTATATGCTATACCAACTCTAGTACCTCTACTACCAACTGGAGTCTCATAACGAATGCCATAGTTCTTTACATCATGACTAGTCAAAGAACCATTAATAATAAATTTATCACCTTGATGTCCTGGATTATTTATTTCTGTATTAAATCCATAACGATAACGTCCAGAATAATACCCCCCACCATTATCGGTGAAAATATAGTTATTCCAAACAGGTCTTTTATCTACTACTAAATCTAAACTTGTTGTGCCTGGTTTAGAACCTGGTTTCAATACAGCTGTCGCTATTACGCCTGGTAAATCATTAATATTATTCACTGCTAATTCTAATTTTTTATCTAATATTACATCTTCATCTGCTAAATAATCTATGTACTTTGCTAAAACTTTATCTGCTACGTCTGATTCATTTTTTACTATATTTATTTGATCATATGATGCTATATATATTTTTACTTCTAATATTCCATCTTTAATTTCTTGTGCTGGTATTATTGCTTGCGGTACTGTATATCCGCATGTTCTACAATATTCATTAAGTTCACTAGTCAATGTAGATAATTCACTTATTTTTACATTTCGTTTACTGTATTTGTCCAGTATAGTTGTTAATTTTCCATCATTATCTGGCAAAGTATATCCTGTTAATTTGATTTCATTTACAAAAAAAGCGGGATCTTCCTCTGTTCCGGTATTACCTTCTTGATAGTGTTCCTTTTGTAGTTTACTACTATCTACCACTTCTTGCTGTCCTGTCCTATTATATGGATTAGTTGTTACAGCTTCCTTATCAAAAGTTGGTATTGGCGAGGCTGCCATTGCTGAACTAGAACATAATAGACATAATGCAGCTGTCAGTTTAATACTTTTATTCATTATAATCCACCCCTTTAAATAAAAAACACCCCCTACCCCCCCCGAAATTAAATCCGGGGTTGTAGGGGGTGTTCCAGTTATAGATATCACCTATATTTATAATGTATTAAATTGTACTTATACTATATCATCATTTTTTATTATAGTCAAAGAATTTAATTATATTATAATATTTAATTAATAAATAGACAAACTTACTCATATATCCCGATAATTACTTATCTATATCACATAATATCTGTTTTAAATCGAAATGATTATTAGATAAATAATAAAAATTACTTATCTAATAATCTTCTCTTAATATATATCTTATTACTTTCCTAACTAATTTTTAATTCAATTAAATTTCAAACCTTTGACTACAATATCAACATCATGTACAAACATACCTGTCATATATTCTACAACTTCTTTTATCTTTTTTTGTATGCCTTGTATCATTGTTGGAATATGACTTCCATAATTTAAAACTACTTCAAAAGAAACTTTTATACCTTTATCTTCACCTTTTTCCCAAACATGGTCAACATGTATATGTGAAGCTTTAAACTGAACCTCCCACGACTAAAGTCGCGGGGTTCTCGGTCAAGTATTCTAACGAATA
>ENA-OVFS01000769-OVFS01000769.1-human-gut-metagenome-genome-assembly--contig:-NODE-769-length-27498-cov-13.854098_pt1 | contig 27498 bp, 28 predicted proteins | sample MGYA00237763_ERZ505405 | MGnify/ENA primary metagenome ERZ505405 (study PRJEB26158, sample SAMN06016401) | human gut metagenome | biome: human gut; feature: ankylosing spondylitis patient; material... | reverse complement strand
CTCTGGCCCGCGCGGAGCGCAAGCCACTTGACCGAAAGAAAAACATCCCCCGCGCTACCAGCGCGCGATCCCACGTAAAGAAAACTCGTACCTGCTGCAATAGTAATCCCATCCCGCGCTACCAGCGCGCACGCCAGCTTAAAGAAAAATCCAACCCCGCACACACCCACCCAAAAGCAAGGATCCTGTCATAAATCGCTGCCCAATCGAAGAAAGGATGCCCATTATCATGGAAAAAAATATCGCTGTCATCTGGGGCGACTGCTCCAGCCCCGAGATCGTGAAGCAGACCCTCCGCGTTCTCGATAAGGTGGCCGAGAAGTACGGCCACACCTTCCACTACACCGACGCCGCAATGGGCGGCGAGGCCATCGACAAGTACGGCGACCCGCTGCCCCAGCACGAGCTGGATAAATGCCTTGCGGCAGACAGCGTTCTTCTGGGCGCAGTGGGCGGCCCCAAGTGGGAGGGCCTGCCCGGCGAGCAGCGCCCCGAAAAGGGTCTGCTCCGCCTCCGCGCCGGGATGGGCCTCTACTCCAACAACCGCCCGGCAAAGATCTGGCCTCAGCTGGCCCCGGCCAGCCCCCTCAAGCCCGAGATCGTGGCCAAAGGCATCGACTTCATCATCGTGCGTGAGCTGATCGGCGGCGTCTACTTCGGCAAGCACGAGACCTATACGCTGGAAAACGGCGAGAAGCAGGCCGTGGACTCCATGCCCTACTCGGAGCACGAGATCGAGCGCATCGGCCGCATCGGCTTCGAGACGGCGATGAAGCGCCGCAAGAAGCTTTGCTGCGTGGACAAGGCAAACGTGCTGGATACCAGCCGCCTCTGGCGTGCTGTCATGCACCGTCTGCAGGCTGAGTATCCCGAGGTGGAGTACAGCGAGATGTTCGTGGACAACTGCGCGATGCAGGTCGTGAAGGACCCCAGCCAGTTTGACGTCATCGTCACCGAGAATATGTTCGGCGACATCATCTCCGATGAGGCTTCGATGATTACCGGCTCCATCGGCATGATCCCCTCGTCCAGTCTGGGCGACGGCACCCGGGGCCTGTATGAGCCGATCCACGGCTCTGCTCCCGACATCGCGGGCAAGGACATCGTTAACCCTACCGCCTGCATCCTCTCCGCCGCCATGATGCTGCGCTACTCCTTTGGTATGGCCGAGGAGGCCGACGCCATCGAGAACGCGGTGAACAAGGTGTTGGACAAGGGCCTGCGCACCGCCGATAATATGAGCGAGGGCTGCACCTGCCTCGGCTGCGCCGCAATGGGCGATGCCATCCTCGCGGAGCTTTGAGCCAGAGCAGGCAATGCACGAGCGCCGCAAACGGCAGGGCACAATAGGCTGTTTCGGCAGGCACAGCGCCTTTCTATCGCAAGGTAAGAAATCAGTGCGACATCCTGCGCAGACAAATACAATGTCAGCAAATTCCGCTTTCGGTCTTAAAGTGTGAAATAGATTCATTTGACAAATCAAATTATGTAAACTATACTAAGTCCTGTCTTTAACGATGAAAAATACCCCGTGTGCCGGGACGGATAAAAAGAGATAGGATGGGAAAACCGATATGCTGACACTGGATAAGATCTACCACGCCGCCTTTGTTCTCAAGGATGTAGCACGCAAGACAGACCTCATCGAAGCCCCCAAGCTCTCGAAGGACTGCCAGCTCTACCTCAAGACCGAGAACCTGCAGGTGACCGGCAGCTTCAAGGTGCGCGGCGCTTACTATAAGATCAGCCAGCTCTCCAAGGAGGAGAGCGATAAGGGCGTCATCGCCTGTTCGGCAGGCAACCACGCACAGGGCGTGGCGCTGGCCGCTACCCGCCGGGGCATCCGGAGCATCGTCTGTATGCCGGACGGCGCACCCATCATGAAGGTGGAGAACACCAAGAACCTCGGCGCGGAGGTCTGCCTCGTGCCCGGCACCTATGACGATGCCCATGACAAGGCCGTCGAGCTGCAGGAAGAGACAGGCATGACCTTCATCCATCCCTATGACGACGAGCAGGTCATCGCCGGTCAGGGCACCATCGGCCTCGAGATCCTCGACCAGCTGCCCGATGTGGACGCCGTCATCGTGCCTGTGGGCGGCGGCGGACTCATCTCTGGCGTGGCCTTCGCCATCAAGAGCCTCAAGCCGGAGGTCAAGGTCTACGGCGTGCAGGCCGAGGGCGCACCCAGTATGTACCGCTCCCTCCACGAGCACAAATACCAGACCCTCTCTGCCGTCTCCACCTTTGCGGACGGCATTCAGGTCAAGACCCCCGGTGAGCTGACCTATAAGCTCTGTGAGGAGTATGTGGACGACATCGTCACCGTCACCGAGGACGAGACCGCTGCGGCCATCCTCTCCCTGATGGAGAACCAGAAGCTGGTGGCTGAGGGCGCGGGGGCTGTGCCTGTGGCGGCGGCGCTCTTCCACAAGCTGCCCATCGAGGGCAAGAAGGTCGTCTGTCTCATCTCCGGCGGCAACATCGACGTGAACATCCTCAACCGCGTCATCACCCGCGGCCTCGTCATGAGCGGCCGCAAGGCCAACCTGACCATCGCGCTGGAGGATAAGCCCGGCCAGCTGCAGCAGGTGGCCAACATCGTCTCCCGCTGCGGCAGCAACGTGGTGTCTGTCCTCCACGACGGCTCCGACCCCAATATGCCCATCTCCAGCTGCTTCCTAAAGCTGACCCTTGAGACCCGCGACAATGCCCAGATCGAGCAGATCCGGCAGGAGCTTGCCAAGGCAGGCTTCCAGCTGGTGGCAGAGCGCGTATAACGGACCAGAAGACACAGAAAAGCCGCCCGGATGGGCGGCTTTTCTGCGGTTTGTCAGCCGATGATCTCGTACTGGAAATATTCGCACTTGAGCTTGCTGCCTACGTCGATCTCCGGCGGCAGGAGCGCCAGCGCCACCGGGTTCAGCTCGTCGCTCTCGATGTCGGTGCGGCGCAGGTTGACGTAATCGCCGTCAAAGCTGACGACTTCATAATACCAAGGCCCCATAGGTGAACTCCCTCTCTCGTGTCAGTTGTCGTTTTCTTTTTCCTGTTTCCGCCAGTGGTAGTACGGCCCGAGGATGCAGACCGCCGCAAGGATCATCACGGCGAGGAGGATGCTGGTGACGGTCGGATCGTCGGAGAAAAAGCAGAACAGCACCTGTACGCCGCCTACGATGAGTTCCAGTACGCCCAGAAGCCGCTGCCAGAGGCGGCGGCCCTCTTCGCTGGACGCTTCCAGCCGCCGCGCCAGTATGCCGGGCAGCCGGACGCGGAGGACGTCTGCAATGCCCCAGACGAGGAAGATAATGCCGATGACAAGATGGTGTACCATAAGCCGCGCTCCTTTCTGCGCTGTGCGCTGAACGGGAAAACATTTGTACAGCAAGTATACCATATCTGCCGTCCCCCGGCAAGGATGGGGACCCGGCGGCATGAAACAGAAAGTTTGCGCGGAAGCCCCGGCGGCTCTTGTGAAATCCGGAAAAATATGCTATACTATTCTCTACCGATGCGCCATCGCCAAGCGGTAAGGCAGGGGACTTTGACTCCCCCATCGTAGGTTCGACTCCTGCTGGCGCAACTGTATAAAAAAGTCCCCGGATGCATTGCTTTCAGCGCATCCGGGGGCTTTTTATCTTATCTTACAGGATGTCGATGTACTCACCGGCCAGAGCCTTGTTCATGCTGCGGACGGCGCAGAACTTGCCGCACATGGAGCAGGTGTCGCTGTGGTCATCCTCGGGCAGGCGGGCGTCGCGGATGGCCTTTGCGGTCTCGGGGTCGAGGGCACAGGCAAACTGTGCGTCCCAGTCCAGCACGCGGCGGGCGTCGCCCATCTTGTCGTCGATGTCCCGGGCGTGGGGGATGCCCTTGGCGATGTCGGCGGCGTGGGCGGCGATCTTGGAGGCCACGATGCCCTGCTTGACGTCGTCCACATTGGGCAGAGCCAGATGCTCGGCGGGGGTGACATAGCACAGGAAGGCCGCACCGCTCATGGCTGCGACAGCGCCGCCGATGGCAGCGGTGATGTGGTCATAGCCGGGGGCGATGTCGGTGACGATGGGGCCGAGGACATAGAAGGGGGCACCCATGCAGATGGTCTTCTGGATCTCCATGTTGGCGGCGACCTGATTCAGGGGCACATGGCCCGGGCCTTCCACCATGACCTGAACATTGTGTGCCCAAGCCCGCTTGGTCAGCTCGCCCAGACGGACCAGCTCCTCGATCTGGCAGACGTCGGTGGCGTCGGCGAGGCAGCCGGGACGGCAGGCGTCGCCCAGAGAGATGGTGACATCGTGCTCTTCGCAGATGTCGAGGATCTCGTCGAAGTGCTCATAGAAGGGGTTCTCGTTGCCGGTCATGCACATCCATGCAAAGACCAGAGAGCCACCGCGGCTGACGATGTTCATCTTCCGCTTGTGCTTGCGGATCTGCTCGATGGTCTTGCGGGTGATGCCGCAGTGGAGGGTGACGAAGTCCACACCATCCTCCGCGTGCAGACGCACCACGTCGATGAAGTCCTGCGCGGTCAGGGTGGCGAGGTCGCGCTGGTAGTGGATGACCGAGTCATACACCGGCACGGTGCCGATCATGACAGGACACTCATGGGTCAGCTTCTGGCGGAAGGGCTGGGTATTGCCGTGGCTGGACAGGTCCATGATGGCCTCTGCGCCCATGTTGACCGCGCTCATGACCTTCTGCATCTCGATGCTGTAGTCCTTGCAGTCGCGGGAGACGCCGAGGTTGACGTTGATCTTGGTGCGAAGCATGGAGCCGATGCCCTCGGGGTCGAGGCAGGTGTGATGCTTGTTGGCCGGGATGGCCACCTTGCCCTCAGCGACCAGCTGACGGATCTCCTCGACGGTGCGGTATTCCTTCTTGGCGACCGTCTCCATCTGGGGCGTGACGATGCCCTTGCGTGCGGCATCCATCTGTGTGGTGTAAGTCTGCATGGTTCAAATCCTCCGAAAATACACTCTTTATTTATCCTGTACAGCGTCTGGGACGCCGCGCATCCAGTTTTCGACCCCTGTGCCGCCCAAGGTGTGATCCAGCGGGCCGGAGCCTTGGCCCAAGTCGAGCTGAGCGTTCAGCGCGTCGGTCAGATAGGCCTTGGCCCGGGCGATGGAGTCCGCCAGCCCGAAGCCCTTGGCGAGGTTTGCCGCGATGGCGCTGGACAGGGTGCAGCCGGTGCCGTGGGTGTTGGGGTTACCGACCCGCTGCCCCGGGAACCAGAGCAGCTGCCCGTCCCGGAGCGCCAGAAGGTCGTCGGCATCGGTGTCGCTGTGGCCGCCCTTCAGCAGGACATTGCAGCCATAGCGGCCGGCGATGGTCTGCGCGGCGCGTACCATGTCATCGCGGCTATGGATGGCCATTTCTGCCAGAACTTCTGCCTCGTGGCGGTTGGGGGTGATAAGCGCCGAGAGGGGGAACAGCTCCCGGCAGAGGGTGCGCACAGCGTCCGAGGCGATGAGGTCAGAGCCGGAGGTGGCCACCATCACGGGGTCTACGACGATGTTCTCCGCCTTGTAGAAGCGGAGGCGCTCGGCGATGGTCTCGATGAGCGGGGCCGAGGACACCATCCCGATCTTGACCGCGCAAGGGCGGATGTCGGTGAAGACGGCGTCGATCTGCTGGGCCAGAAACGCGGGGCTGACCTCGTAGATGCCGGACACGCCGGTGGTGTTCTGGGCCGTCAGGGCGGTGATGGCGCTCATAGAGAAGACGCCGTTCATGGTCATGGCCTTGAGGTCGGCCTGAATGCCGGCGCCGCCGCTGGAATCGCTGCCCGCGATGGTAAGTGCAGTTTTCATAAATAACTCCTTAAAAGAAACCTCTCCGTTACGGCTTTGCCGTGGGTAGGCTCTCCTTCGTACAACCTCTCAGTCTGCTTCGCAGACAGCTCCCCTTGTAGGGGAGTCTCTGGCGAAAAGGCGAAACTTTCCGGTATGCCAAGGCCTCCCCTCGGTAGGCAACGGCGACGACCGCCGCCAGTGGCGGAAACAGGGAATCGCTGTTGGGGCAGCGGCCAGCAGGATGCAAGCGGCAGCGAAGCAGACGCTGGGAGCCGCAACCCGGGCAGGGGCACGCCGTAGGCGTGACGGAGAGGTTAAATGATTCGCTCCGCCAGCGTTTTCAGCTCCCGGCACTCGGCTTCGATGTCCTCGGCACCGAAGATGGCGCTCACGAGGGCCACGCCGTCTGCGCCGGAGCCTTTCAGCTGGAGGATGTTGTCCTTATGGATGCCGCCGATGGCGACGACCGGCACATCCACCGCGTCGCATATCTTTTTCAGCCCGCCTTCGGGCAGGACGTCCACATCCGTCTTGGTGTGGGTGGAAAAGGCTGCGCCGACGCCGAGATAATCCGCGCCGTGGGCCACGGCCAGCCGGGCCTCCTCCACCGAGTGGGCCGACACGCCAAGGATCATATCGGGGCCGACTTTGGCCCGGACATCGGCTGCGGCCATGTCCTCCTGCCCGACATGGATGCCGTCCGCATGGCACTGGATGGCGATGTCCACGTTATCGTTGATGATGAAGGGGACACCATAGCTGCGGCAGAGGGCCGAAAGCTCCATGGCTTCCTGTAAAAATGCCGCATCGTCCAGCTCTTTTTCCCGCAGCTGGACGCAGGTGACGCCGCCCTTCAGCGCATCCTCCACCTGCTGGCGGAGGGTCTTGCGGCCCGTCCATGCCCGGTCGGTGACGGCGTAGAGAAGCATGGTGTGTTTATCGCATTTCATAGCGCGCTCCTTCCTCGAGCTGCTCGGGGGTCATGTTGTAGATGGCGTCGATGATATAATTGCGGTAGGTGGCGCTGCCGTCCAGCTTCGTAAGGCGGCTGTGGGCCACTTCGCCCGCAAGGCCCATGGCGCAGACAGCCGCCGCCGCAGCCTCCAAGGGTCTGTCGGGGTTGGCGGCGCAGAAGGCCGCCGTCAGGGCCGAGAGCTGACAGCCGGTGCCGGTGACGGCGCTCATCATGGGGTGGCCGTTGCGGATGCAGAACGCCCGCTGGCCGTCGGCTACGATGTCGATGGCCCCGGTGACGGCGATGACCGCTCCAGTGCGGGCCGCGAAGGACTTGGCGAAGGCCACGGCCCTGTCCAGAGTCTCTTCCGTTATCTTGTCGGCGGCGTCGGCATCCACGCCCTTGGTGGTGCCGCTGCCCGCCGCCAGTGTCCGCATCTCGGAGATATTGCCCCGGATGACGGTAGGCTTTATCTCCCGCAGCAGCCGCAGGGCCGTCTCGGTGCGGAGATGGGACGCTCCCGCACCCACCGGGTCCAGCACGACGGGCCGGCCCAACCGGTGGGCGGTATGGCCCGCCAGCAGCATGGAGGGGATGGTGCGGCTGTTCAGGGTGCCGATGTTCAGGTTCAGCCCGGCACACAGAGAGGTGATGTCCTCCACCTCGGCGGCATCGTCCGCCATGATGGGGGACGCGCCGCAGGCCAGCACCATGTTGGCGCAGTCGTTGACGGTGACGTAGTTGGTGATGTTATGGACGAGGGGGCTTCTGGCCCGGACGTTGGCGAAGATGCTCTGGAACATGGGTCGTTTTACTCCTTCCGCTCAGCTCAGGCTGGCCTGCATGGCGCGGAGCGCGCCTGCACGGGAAAGTGCGGCCAGCAGCACGCCTGCGATGACCGCGCCGCCTGCGGTAGAGACGAGGAAGGGCACGATGTAGGCGTAGAAGGCGATGTCACCGGCGCTCTTGCCCATCAGCAGGATGGCGACGGGATAGGCGCACAGACCGCCGAGGATGGAGGTGCCGAACACCTCGCCCACGAGGGTGGGCAGCAGCTTTTTCGTCTTGTGGAAGACGAGGCCGCAGAGCAGCGCACCGAACATACTGCCCGGGAAAGCCATCAGGCTGCCCAGACCCAGCAGGTTGCGCAGCAGGGAGGCCACGAAGGCTACGCCCACGCCATAGTAAGGCCCCAGCAGGACGGCACAGAGGATGTTGACCATGTGCTGGACGGGGGCGCATTTGCTGCCGAAGACGGGGAAGGAGAAGACGCTGCCCACGACGGCGAGGGCGCAGAACATACCGGCCAGTGCCAGCTTTTTTGCAGAGTAGTGTTTCATGATGAGTGCTCCTTTTCAATAAAAATATCATGCGGGAGCAGACAGACCGCCGCCCCCGCACACGAACAGAACCGGCACCCGCGCAGATGCCAGAAACGGAAGAAGCGGTCGAGGCTCATTGGCCTCCTCTCACGCCGGAACACGGCTTCCCATCGCAACATATAACCCAGACTCAGGGCGCTCCCCCTCAGCCGGGGACAAAAAAACAGGAGACGCTTTCTGCGGCGTCTCCTGTAAAAATCCATAAACAGCGTTATGACTTCCTACGGCGGCATTATCCGCATCAGGTGCAGAGGCAGTCCAAAGACAGCCTCCAAGGGTCGAAGTTCGAGAACTTCCTCTCAGCCTGCGTTTACAAGCTCCCCTGTATTTGTTTGTCGGGAGTATTCTACACCCATCGGGGAGAAAATGCAAGGGTTTTCTTTTTTCGCCGCCTGTTTTGTGGTATACTGAGGAAAAGCCCACGCGCAGAACAGCGGGCAGAAAAAGGAGATATGGCTTATGGGTCTTGTCAAAGCGGCATTGGGTGCAGCATCCGGGGTGATGGGCGACCAGTGGAAGGAATACTTTTATTGCAGCGCTCTCCCGGCGGAGGTGCTGGCCGTCAAGGGACAAAAGAAGGTCTCCGGGCGCTCTTCGAACCGTCACGGCACCGAGAACATCATCACCGATGGCTCCATCGTGGCGGTGGCCGAGGGCCAGTGCGCCCTCATCGTGGAGCAGGGCAAGGTGGTGGATCTCTGCGCCGAGGCGGGCGAGTACACCTACAACACCGGCACCCAGCCTTCTCTGCTGAGCAAGGGTCTGGCCAAGAACATCGACGAGGTCTTTGCAGAGATCGGCAAGCGGTTCAGCTTCGGCGGTCAGGCCGCCACCGACCAGCGCATCTACTACATCAACACCAAGGAGCTGATGGGCAACAAGTACGGCACCCCCAGCCCGGTGCCCTTCCGTGTGGTGGACCAGCGGGCAGGCATCGACATCGACGTGAGCATCCGGTGCTTCGGTGAGTACAGCTACCGCATCGTCAACCCCATCCTGTTTTACACCAACGTCTGCGGAAATGTGGAAAACGAGTACACCCGCGACGCCCTCGAGGGCCAGATGCGCACCGAGATGATGACGGCGCTGCAGCCTGCGTTCGCCCGCATCAGTGAGATGGGCATCCGCTATTCGTCCCTGCCCGGCCACACTGCCGAGCTGGCCGAGGCCCTGAATCAGGAGCTTTCCGGAAAGTGGAGCAAGCTGCGCGGCATCGAGATCGTCTCCCTCGGCGTGTCCGGCGTCAAGGCCAGCGAGGAAGACGAGCAGATGATCAAGGAGCTGCAGCGCAGCGCCGCCTTCATGGACCCCACCCGCGCCGCCGCCCATATGGTGGGCGCACAGGCCTCGGCCATGCAGGCCGCGGCGTCGAACACCTCCGCCGGCCCGGCCATGGCCTTTATGGGGATGAATCAGGCCGCAGCCGCCGGGGGCATCAACGCACAGGCCCTCTACCAGATGGGCGCACAGCAGCCCGCTCCCGCCCCTGCCGCCCCGGCAGCGGGCAGCTGGAGCTGCTCCTGCGGACAGACCGGCAACACCGGCAAGTTCTGCACTGCCTGCGGCAAGCCCCGCCCTGAGGCGGGCTGGGTGTGCAGCTGCGGCACGCACAACACCGGCAAATTCTGCTCGGAGTGCGGCAGGCCCCGCCCGGCGGCCAAGTGCCCGAACTGCGGCTGGACGCCCACCGACCCCGCCGACCCGCCGAAGTTCTGCCCCGAGTGCGGCAAGCCCTTCGGCGCCTGAAAGGAGGCCTGAACGATGGCAGAAAACACCACGAATTACCAGTGCCCGGCCTGTACCGGCCCGCTGCGGTTCGACAGCGCCAGCGGCAAGCTCTGCTGTGATTACTGCGGCTCGACCTACGATGTCGCGCAGGTAGAGGCCCTCTACGGCGAGAAGCAGGCGCAGGCAGACAAGGCCGCCGAAGCAGCCGAAAAGGCTGCGGCCAATGGCCCGGTCTGGGGAGAAGGGGAGGTGGGAGACCTCAGCAGCCGCACCTGCACCTCCTGTGGCGCAGAGCTGGTCTGCGGCCCCGAGACAGCAGCCACCACCTGCCCCTACTGCGGCAACCCCACCGTGCTGGGCGGACAGCTTTCCGGCAAGCTCAAGCCGGAGTACATCATCCCCTTCAAGATGGACAAGAAGGCGGCCATCGAAAACCTGAAGAAATATTATAAGGGCAAGGCCTTCCTCCCCAAAGCCTTCAAGGACGGAAACCACATCGAGGAGATCCAGGGCGTCTATGTGCCCTTCTGGCTCTACGATGGCCGGATGGAGGCCCGGGGCGCTTACAAAGCCGAGATCAGCGAGAGCCACCGCGAGGGCGACTATGTCGTCACCACCACCAAGCACTTCGATGTGGCCCGCGTAGGTGACGCGGACTTCGTCCGGGTTCCGGTGGACGGCTCCAGCAAGATGCCGGACACCCACATGGACGCCATCGAACCCTTCGACTACAGCACCCTCAAGCCCTTCTCCACGGCCTACCTGCCCGGCTTTCTGGCCGACCGGTATGACGAGGACGACAAGAAGTGCGCCGCCCGCGCCCTGAGCCGGATGAAGTACAGCGCCGAAGCGGCCCTTCACGGTACGCTGGGCGGATACACCAGCGTCCAGACCCTCTCGGAGCAGATCGACCCGCGGACCCTCGAGCCGCATTACGCCCTGCTGCCGGTCTGGATGCTCCACACCCGTTGGAAGGAGCAGGACTTCCTCTTTGCCATGAACGGCCAGACCGGCAAGCTCATCGGCGACCTGCCCGTGGATAAGGGCAGGGTGGCCGCGTGGTTTGCCGGCATCAGCATCCCGCTGATGATCCTGATGGCCCTGTTCATGCTGTTGTGAGAGGGGGAGACGGGAATATGAAACATTGCAAAAAACTGTTTGCCCTTCTGGCGGCGGCCCTGCTCTGCATGGCCCTGACCCTGCCGGCCGGGGCAGCCGCCCCGCTGGTGCGGGACGAATGCGGCATCTTCGACGCCGACACGCTGGCCGACCTCGAAGAGGAAGCCGAGAGCGCCTCCGACGGCCACGGCGTGGATGTCTATTTCCTCGTGGTGGACAGCATCGGCGACGCAGATCAGCGGGAGTACGCCAAGAATTATTACATCTCCAACAGCCTCGGTTATGGCGACGAGCAGAGCGGCATCCTCTTCCTGCTGGCCGTCGGCTCCCGCAAGTATGTCACCATTACCTACGGTGGGGGAGTCACCGCCTTTACCGACTACCGCATCGAGCAGCAGGAGGACGAGATCGTCCCGCTGCTCTCCGATGAGGAGTGGGAGGACGCGGCAGATACCTACATCGAGCTGTGCGATGAGGCGCTGGACTACTACGCCGACCACGGCGAACCCATCGACATAGACAATGACGTCGAGCTGGGAGACCTGATGGTTGCCATGCTCGTTCCCCTCGGCATCTCGGCCATTATCTGCTTTGTCCTGTACAGCCAGATGAAGACGGCCAAGCGGAAGACCCGGGCCGATGAGTATATGCCCGGCTTCGCCCTGCGGGTCAAGCGCGACCGCTACACCCACACCACTCGGGAGCGGGTCTATGACCCGCCCAAGAAGGAGTCAAGCTCCTCCGGCGGCTCGTCCACCGACTCCGACGGCTTCGGCGGCTCGTCGGGAGGGTCGTTCTGAAATAACCTCTCCGTCAGGCGTGACGGAGAGGTTTAACAAAAAAGCACCATGCTGCGTTATGCGGCATGGTGCTTTTTCGATTTCGGATTTACAGCATCTTGGAAAGGAATGCCTTCAGGCGGGGATGCTTGGGGTTGGTGAACAGCTCCTGCGGCGGCTCATCCTCCTGAATGCGGCCCTCGTCGATGAAGATGACGCGGTTGGAGACTTCGCGGGCGAAGCCCATCTCGTGGGTGACCACCAGCATGGTGATGCCGGTATGGGCCAGCTCTTTCATCAGCTCGAGGACCTCGCCGACCATCTCGGGGTCGAGGGCGCTGGTCGGCTCGTCGAAGAGGATGACGTCCGGGTCCATCGCCAGCGCACGGGCGATGGCGATGCGCTGCTGCTGGCCGCCGGACAGGCTCTTGGGGTAGGCGTTGGCCTTGTCGGCCAGACCCACGCGGGCCAGAAGCTCGTCGGCGCGGGCAGAGATGGCCTCTTTGTCCTTGAGCTTGAGGAGGCTGGGGGCCAGCTCGAGGTTCTTCTTGACGGTCAGGTGGGGGAAGAGGTTAAAGTGCTGGAACACCATGCCCATCTTCTGGCGGACGGCGTCGATGTGGTCGTCGTCCACATCCACGCCCTCAAACTTGATGCTGCCGCCGGTGGGGATCTCCAGCCGGTTCAGGCAGCGCAGGAAGGTGGATTTGCCGCAGCCCGAGGGGCCGATGAGGCAGACCACATCGCCGCGGTAGATGTCGATGTCGATGCCCTTCAGCACGTCGAGGGTGGGGGTGGGCTGCTTTGCGCCCTTCCGCTTTTCGCCGCCGTAGGTCTTGGTCAGACCGCGGACTTCAAGGATCTTATCGGTCACTTTGTGCCAGCCTCCTCTCAAACTTTGCGAGCAGCCATGTGAACAGCATCACCAGCACCAGATAGATGAGGGCGACGCCGCACAGGGGGAACATGGCCTCGTAGCTGCGGTTCATGATGCCCTGTGCCGCATACAGCAGCTCCTTGCCGCCGATGACGGTGATGAGGGACGTATCCTTCAGCAGCATGATGAACTCGTTGCCGAGGGCGGGAAGCACGGCGCGGATGGCCTGCGGGATGATGATGACCACCATCGTGGTTATGTAGTTGAGGCCGAGGCTGCGGCCGGCCTCCATCTGGCCGGGGTCAACGGCCATCAGGCCGCCGCGGATGATCTCGGAGACATAAGCGCCCGAGTTGATGCCCAGCGCCAACGCGCCGACCATCGTGAAGTTGCGGCTGTTGGCAAAGATGACCATGCTCATGATGAGCAGCTGCACCATCATAGGCGTGCCGCGGATGATAGTGGTGTACACCTGACACACCGCGTTGAAGAAGCCCAATACCGGGTTCATGCGGCCGGTGCGCTGCTGGTCGTGGGCCACACGCACCAGCGCCACCACGCTGCCCAGCATGACGCCCATCGCCAGCGCGATGGCTGTGACCAGCAGGGTGGTGCCCACGCCGTTGATGTACTGGAGCCAGCGGTCCTTCAGGATGAATGCCTGATAAAACTTAAAGAAAATATTCTGCCCGAAGCTGAGCGGCGTCCCGCTGTTGAGAAGCTCTTTCAGCAGCTCGTATTGTGCGGCCATTCGCATCCTCACCTTTCTTTTTGTAAAAATTTTGTAACCGGTGGATTTCAAAAAAGGGGAGGAGCCTTTTCAGGCCGCCTCCCCCTGACGCGGAAAGAAACGCGCTGATTATTCAGCGGTGATGTACTTGTCCACGATGGACTGCAGGGTGCCGTCTGCCTTCAGCTCTTCCAGAGCAGCGTTGACAGCGTCTTCCAGAGCGGTGTTGCCCTTGGCCATGCCGATGGCGTAGTCCTCCTCGGCGTAGCTGGTGTCCAGAAGGACCAGACCGGGGTTGGCGGCCACATATTCCTTGGCAGGGGCGTTGTCGATGACCACAGCGTCCACCTGACCGTTGTTCAGGGCCTGCACAGCGGTCAGACCGTTGTCGTAAGCCACCACGGCGTCATCGCCGAAGTCGTCGGAGCAGTAGATGTAACCGGTGGTGCCGCGCTGGGTGCCGATCTTCTTGCCGGCCAGATCGTCGGGAGAAGCGATGTCGGAGCCCTCGGGCACGATGATGGACTGGATGCCGGTAGCGTAGCTGTCGGAGAAGTCCATCACAGCCTTGCGCTCGTCGGTCACGGTCACACCGGCCATAACGATGTCGGCCTTGCCCTGCTGCACGCTCAGCAGCGCAGCGTCAAAGTCCATGTCGTCCACCTGCAGCTCCAGGCCCAGCTTTTCAGCAATGGCCTTGGCGGTGTCGATGTCGATGCCCTCGATGTCACCGGAGTCGGTGGTCATCTCGTAGGGAGGGAAGGTGGCGTTGGTGGCCATGGTCAGCTTGCCAGCCTCAACGGTGGTCAGCTCACCGGCGGCAGCGCTGGTGGAAGCAGCCTCGGAAGAAGCTGCAGCAGAGCTTGCAGCGGAAGAAGCGGTGGAGGCAGAGCCGCCGCAGGCGGTCAGAGCCAGAGCAGCAATGGTCAGGCCGGAAGCAGCGAGAAAGCTGCGGCGAGAGATCTTTTTCATATTCAAACACTCCTCTTTATGTGCATATCATTTGCAGTTCTCTGCTGCGATGCGATTCATCGAAAAATCAGAGAGCGTGTTTAGTATAGGTTGTACAATTTGAAAAGTCAAGTGTTGTGCAAAAAATCCATCAAATTGAAACCGAATTGCAAACAATTATACAGAATAAAGCCGGAGAACGATGCATATATGCAAAAGGCAAGCCGCCCGGAAGCCTCTCCCTTTGGGAGAGGTGTCACCGAAGGTGACGGAGAGGGCAAGGACGCTGACGAGGGATCGCAGGCACGGCGATGGTATCGCTTTGACAAAGGGGTGCTTATCGCTGCACGGCGGCTCTGTTGCAGCTGGCTTGCCCTCTCAGGCGCTTCGCGCCAGCTCTCCCAAGGGGAGAGCCTTAACGAGAGTCATCACACCTTCCGCGCCAGCTCCTTCCGGCTCCGCTTGGGCACGCAGTAGTTGCGGTCCTCATCCAGATAATATTTGATGCCCGTCTCTTCGGTCATGGGCACGACCTTGGCGGTGTGGGCAGGATAACCCAGCGCCACCATGAAGGCCAGCTTGTCCGGCTCGGCGATGCCCAGCAGCTCGCTCAGGGCGGGCTTGTTGATGGCACCCATGATGCAGCTGCCCACGCCCTTATCCCACGCGGCAAGGGTGATGTTGGCCAGTGCGATGCCGGTGTCGGTGTTGAGGTCGCCGGGGATGGCGCTGTCCTGCACGACGGCCAGATACATCACCGGCTGCTCGTCGGCTTTGGGCGTGCCCTGCTCCGGCGGCAGATAACCGGCCCACTTGACCAGCGGGTGGACTTTCGCCACCATCTCAGGGCTTTGCACCACCACCAGCTTCACGGCCTGACGGTTCGCGCCGCAGGACGAAAGGCGCAAAGCCTCGACCATATCCTCCACCACATCCTGCGGCACCGGCTTCTGGGCGAAGCGGCGGTAGGTGCGGCGGGCAGCGAGCGTTTCCATAATAGACATCAGCGGACACTCCTTTACTATATAAGTACAGCCTGATTATAGCATAGGGGCAGGCGCAGTGCAAGGAATTTGGAGTCATGGAGAACATTTGGAAAATGATGCCTCTGCAAATAGAAAAAGGAGAAAAAAGTCCATAAATCGGAGAGAAAAACGACGATATAATGTTAACGAGAGCTAACACACCGAAAAAATATTGACAAAAAGCAGGAAACCGCCTATTATTAGTTGTAGTGAACTAACTGCCCTCTGTGGAGATGCGCAGAGGAAAACAAGAAGAAGCAAAACAACTTATGAGGTGTAAGAAAATGACTAACATGACTCGTCGTAATTTCCTGAAGAGCGCTGGTGTGATGGCTCTGGCCGTGGCAGCAGCGGGTGTTCTCTCTGGCTGTGATAGCAGCAAGAACCCTGTGATGGCAGAAGTTGAAGTCCAGTACTGGTATGAAAGCCTTCTTTCGGGCAAGGAGCAGGAGGTCGACGGCGGCTCGTATACAGAAAAGGTCAGTGTTGTAAAGAGCGGAAAGGTCAAGAAGGAGCAGATCGAGGAGACTCTGAAAAAGATCCGTATAAATAACGGCTTTAAGCTGGAGAACGAGAAGCTGACGGAGTTTGACGTTGACTGGAAGGCAGAAAAGCCCGTTGCGAAAATCAAGATGGTCGTCGCATAATTGAAACTGCGCGATAAAGCGCATTTTTGAACAAAGAAACACCCGCAGTGCGTTTCCATATCATGGGGAAACAGCGCTGCGGGTGCTTTTTTGTTGCTACAGCTTATTTGCTCTTCCACCCATGCCCCTTCGGCATGGGCAGACCCAGAACCAGCGCGATGCCCACGGCCAGCGTGACGGCGACCTTGAAGGTGGAGATGCCGCTCCGATAGACGCTGCCTTTTGAGACTTAAAATAAAGTTTATAAAAGTGCCAAAAGAAAAGTGCCAAAAGCCCTTGACAAGCATAATCGGGGGGGGGGTATAATAAAGCGGAAAGAAGTGCCGCGTTCCCCAAATGGAAAAAATATGAGTGGCGGTACCTCGGAAAAGATGTGGAGGTTTATCATTATGAGACTGGACAAGATTTCTCGCCGTCGTTTCCTCAAGGGCGCAGGCGTGGCTGCTCTGGCTGTTGCTGCTGCTGGTGTGCTGACTGGCTGCGATGGCAATAGCAGCAGTAGCACTGTTCCGGGCACGAATGTTCCTGAGCAGGATGGTGTGACCAGCGAAGTCATTGATGTCCTTTTTAAGGATGAGGCAGGCAACACTCTTGCAACGGATACCATGACCATCCTGAAGGGTAACGTGGCCGTGGAGTTTAAGAGAATCCCGCTTGACAATATGCCGAAGGGCTATGGCGTGGAAAGCGATGCTCCTCTGAAAGTTCAGGACGTTGGCGGCGAAAAGCGTGCAGTCGTCGTGAAGGTCAAGAAGGGAACTGTCAATGACGCAGAAAATAAGGACAACGGTGAAGTGACCCTGAAGAAAGTGACGATTCCGGTGTGGAATTATGCTGACAGCAGCAAGACTCAGTGGGTTGTAAATGTTCTGATCGGCGACAAGGTTACTTATGCAGACATCAAGGACACTTTGCACGCAGATTTCCCGGGTATGGATGCAATGAATCCCGCCTGGGAAAGCTACGTGAAGCCCTATATGCAGGACTTTGCTGCTGAAACGCCGCTGATGATCAATCTTGTCGGCTGAGAAAGCGTCAGAAGATTTAAACTGTAAGGTAGAGATATTCCTCAAAAATAGACCCCGGCGAAAGCTATCCGAATGGACAGCCCTGCCGGGGTCTGTTTTATTTGCTCTTCCGCCGATGCCCCTTCGGCATGGGCAGGCCCAGAACCAGCGCGATGCCCACGGCCAGCGTGACGGCGACCTTGAAGGTGGAGATGCCGTTGGCCAGCGAGAGGGCGTTTTCGCCTTGGATGAAGTAGTAGGCCGTGTAGTAGATGCCTGCGCCGGGCACGAGGGGGAAGATGCCGGTGAGCAGAAAGACCGTTACCGGCGTTTTGAGCAGGATGGCGAAGAGCCGGGACACCAGCGTCAGCGGGATGACTGCGATGAGGGAAGCCGCCGCGGCATCGGCCCCATACAAGACCGCCAGCTCATAGATGAACCAGCCTGCCGCGCCCACCAGTGCGCAGTAGGGGAGGGTGCGCCGGGGGCAGGCGAAGAGGATGGCGAAGCTCAGCGTCCCCGCCCCGGCCAGAAAGAACTGGGCCGCCAGCTGGCCGATCTGGGCACTTGTCAGCATCATCATACCACCGTCACCCCCGTCAGGATCGAAGTAAGGCTCAGCACGAGACCGGTGCCGATGGCGATGCTGGCTGCGATCAGCAGGGCATCGATCATCCGGATAGTCCCCGAGAGGTAGTCGCCCTGCACGAAGTCCCGGATGCCCATGGTGAAGGCGATGCCGGGGGTCAGGATCATCAGGGTGCCGATGATGGCGTGGCTGGACTCGATGCCCAGCAGGGAGCACCCGACGATGCAGACCAGCGTGATGAGGGCCGCCGCCGAGATCTTGCGGAAGCCGCTGGACACCCCTTTTTCCTCGCAGAGCAGCAGATAGCCGCTGACGAGAAAGCCGGCCACAGCCGCCGCCAGCGCCGAGCGCACCGTGCCGCCGAAGATGAGGGCGAAGCAGGCCGCGCCGCTCATCCCGGCCAGAAGCTGGGTCCTGCCCTTGGGGAAGGGGATGCGCCGGGCCTCGGCCAGACGGCACTCGGCCTCGTCCAGCGTGACGCCCCCGGCGGCGATCTGGCGGGAAAGGGCGTTCACCGCCACCACCCGGCCCAAGTGGGTCGTCCGCACCGGTACGTTCCGCACCTCGGCGATCTCCGCCGTGCCTGCGCTGGCGAAGATGCCGTTGGTCAGCACATAGACGTGGAACTCCCGCAGATGGAAGCTGCGGGCCATGATCTCCATCGTCTGCTCCACCCGAAAGACCTCCGCTCCGTTTTCCAGCAGCGTCTCGCCTGCCGCCATGATGAGATCCATGATGCGGCGGCGCTGCTCGTCGCTGGGGTATAACTCTCTGCTGTCCATTCCGGCCCTCCTGTTCTCTCCTGCTATACTTTATCACAATTCCCGGAGCTTGCAAAGGCGTCTTTTCACATTTTCGCACAACTTCCGTCCTTGCCGTCGGGGGCGCAGTGTGCTACACTGATACTGACTATGAAAATGTCGAAAACGACAGGAGGAAAATGACTGTGAAGCAGAGTCTGAGTTTCGCGCGCCGTCTGGCGGCGCTGGTGCTGGCAGCGGTGATGCTGTGTGCGGCTGTCCCGGCGGTATTTGCCGAGGATGCCGTGCCTGGGGCTACCACCATCGGCGGCGCAAACACCACCCTCGTCCCGGGGGAAGAGGAAAATTGTCTGAGCTGGCTCTTCGGCTCCAAAGATAAGATTACCATGCCCTATCTGAACATCAAGGGCAAGGGCCTGCGCAGGAACGTGACCCTCGACCTCGTGGACTGCCTTGTGGGCATCACCTACACCGAGCTTGGCTCCATCGGCAGCTATGTCAGCGCCAGCGCCGCGCAGGAGGCGTGGAAAGCGCAGGCCGTGGCCATCCACTCCTACCTCGAGTACCACAAGCAGTATGGCTCTTCGGCCAACGCCCTCATCTATACCCCGGTGGAGGACATCCCTTCCTCGGCCCGCTCGGCCATCCGCAAGGCGGTGGAGTCGGTGAAGGATGAGGTGCTGACCTATAACGGCAGCGTCATCGACGCCGTCTGGTCGGCCAGCGCGGGCTATAACACCCAGACCGGCGTTTACGGCACCTGCTCCAGCCTCGATGCGTGGGGGTCGGACGTGCCCTACCTCAAGAGCGTCGAAAGCCCCTACGAGCGTCAGTACCACGAAAAGCTCCGCCGCGTCATCGGCAAGGACTACGACTACACCGAGTACAAGGACAGCCGCACCGGTGAGCCTTACCAGAGCGCCGACACCACCCACAAGGACCTCGGCGGCTTCGTCCAGTATAACACGCTGGTGTCCAACGGCCGCAGCTACCGCTACATCAACCAGTTCGTGTCCTCCCGCTACTGCTTCGATTTCAGCGCAGATGCTGCGGGCGTGCCCTGCATGAACTACTATGGCTTCGGCCACGGCGTGGGCATGAGCCAGTGCGGCGCGGTGGGCTATGCCGCCGAGGAGGGGATGGGCTACCGCGACATCCTCAAGCACTACTACTCCGGCGTTTCCATCCGGACGGTGGGCAGCGGCAGCTCCTCCGGCGGCGGACTGTTCAGCTGGCTACGCCGCCTGCTCGGGATGTAAAAAACGAAAGGAATTGCGCAAAATACTTCTCAAATGAGGCGCGATTTGGTATACTGTACACGTTTGTACTCAAGAAACGGCTCTTTTGCGCTTCACGTCCCGAAATCGCTGGGACGATACGATAAATGATATTAGGTGGAGAGAACGGAATGCAGTTGGAGAAGGAAAAGAAAGAAAAGCAGGAGCGGGAGCGCTGCCGTGCACTGGCGCAGCGCATCGCAGAGGAGGCGGCGGCCACCTCGGTGGCCCTGCTGGGAGAGCAGAGCCTTCTGCTGACCAAGGCGCTGCGCCGGGCAGGCGTAGCGGCAGAGGCGTGGGCGGAAGGCTCGGAGGCAGAGCTTCTGGTCGTGGTGGACCCGGCCTATGAGACGCTGCCGGAGACGCTGCCCGCCCGGGTGCTGCTGGTGAGCAGCGAGAGCACCGTCATGGCGGGCTGGGCCGAGCAGCTGGCGCAGAGGGGATATTTCCGCGACTTCGGCTGGCGCAGCAAGGGCCGCGCCCAGCAGTCCGCCCTCTTCTGCATCTCCCAGCCCACCGGATATAAGATGGTGCGGGGCTATGAGCTGGAAATGGACGTCCTGCGCGACCGGATGGTGCGCGCCGAGCGCACCTGCGGCGAGGAGGCCGAGCTGATCGCCCGGCTGCGCAGCGACCTTTCCCTCAGCCGCAGCCACGAGCAGCAGCTGGAAAAGACGCTGGCCGAAGTGACCGGCTCGACCTTCTGGAGGATGACATGGCCCATGCGCTATGCCGTCAGCAAGAGCCGCCAGCTCTGGCACACCCTGCCCCTCTTCGTTCTGCTGCGGGAGCTGCGCAGGGGCGGGATCGAGGGCGTGCGGGAGCAGGCCCGTGCCCGCCGGGAGTATGCCGCCCTCTTCCCGGGCAGGGTCATGCGCGCGGACCGCTTTGCCTCGGCGGAGCTGCTGGTGCATCAGGCGGAAGATCAGCCCGCAGGCCCCAAGATCAGCATCGTGGTGCCCCTGTACAACACCCCGCTGGACTTCCTTGAGGAGCTGCTGGACTCGGTCGTGAACCAGACCTACCGGAACTGGGAGCTTTGCTGTGTGGATGCCGGCACCGCCCCGGGTGTGGGGGAGATGGTCCGGCAGCGTGCCGCCGCAGACCCCCGCATCCGCTACCAGAAGCTGGAAAAGAACGAGCTGATCCCCGGCAACACCAACAAGGGCATCGAGATGGCCACCGGCGACTTCATCGCTCTGCTGGACCATGACGACATCCTCCACCCCTGCGCCCTCTGGTATGCCGCCAAGGCCATCGCCGAGCAGGGGGCCGACTTCGTCTACACCGACGAGGCGACCTTCGAGGGCAAGGTAGAGAATGTGGTGCTCTACCACTTCAAGCCCGATTTCATGCTGGACAACCTCCGCTCCAACAACTATATCTGCCACCTGACCCTCTTCAGCCGTCGGCTGATGGATGCCGCAGGCGGCCCCGAGCGGATGGAGTACAACGGCAGTCAGGACTACGAGCTGTTCCTCCGCCTGACCGAGAAGGCGAGGAAGATCGTCCACATCCCCCATGCCCTCTATTACTGGCGCTCCAGCCCCGGCAGCACGGCCAGAGACATCTCTGCAAAGACCTACTGCATCGACGCGGGCATCGCGGCCCTCAAGGCCCATTACGCCCGCTGCGGCGTGGCTGTGGACGATGTCTCCCTCATCCCGGGTACGCCGGGCTATTACAAGACCGACTACACCATCGCCCATCCGGGCCGGGTGAGCATCCTCATCCCCACCTGCGACCATATCCATGATCTGGAGACCTGTGTGGAGTCCATTTATGCCCGCACGACCTACCCGGATCTTGAGATCATCCTCATCGAAAACAACAGCAAGGCCCCCGAGACCTTCCGGGCCTACGAGCGGATGCAGAAAGAGCATCCCGACACCCTCAAGGTCGTCACATGGGAGGGCAAGGGCTTCAATTACAGCGCCCTGAACAACTTCGGCGAGAAGTTCGCCACCGGCGAATATCTGCTGCTCCTCAACAACGACACTGAGGTCATCACGGCCGCATGGCTGGAGGAGATGGTCATGTACGCCCAGCAGAAGCGAGTGGGCTGCGTGGGCGCAAAGCTGCTCTACCCGGACGATACCATCCAGCACGCCGGTGTCGGCTTCGGCATCGGCGGCGTGGCGGGCCATCTGCACAAGTATTATCCCGCCAGCTCCGACGGCTATATGGGACGGCTGAACTATGTACAGGACGTCTACGCCGACACGGCCGCCTGTCTGCTCATCCGCAAGGAGATCTACGACGAGGTGGGCGGTCTGGATGAGAGCTATGCTGTGGCCTTCAACGATGTGGACTTCTGCGTCCGCGTCCGTCAGGCAGGCTACACCAACGTCTTCACCCCCTTCGCCCAGCTCTACCACTATGAGAGCAAGAGCCGCGGCATGGAGGACAACCCCGAAAAGCAGAAGCGCTTTCAGGGCGAGGTGCTGCGTTTTCAGGCCCGCTGGGGCGACCTGCTGGCTGCGGGCGACCCCTGCACCAACCCCAACTTCGACATCCAGCGCGAGGATTTCAGCCTGAAGATCCTGCCGTTGGAATGATAAGGAGAACGAACTTGGAACTCTCTGCTTGCATCGTTGTTTATAACGGCTGCGACGAAGCCCTCCGGGCGGCGCAGACGGTGCTGCAATATACCCGCCGCCACCCGCTGACCCTCTATCTGGTGGACAACGCCAGCCCCGACGGCAGCGGTGCACGGCTGGAAGCCGCCGTCCGGAGCGGCGCGCTGAGCACCCTGCCGGGCCAGCGGGTGGAGGTGCGCTGCCGGAAGGAGAACGGCGGCTTCGGCACCGGCCACAACACCATCCTGCCGGAGCTGACGAGCGATTATCACTTCATCCTGAACCCCGACATCCAGCTCACCGCCGACACCCTCAGCGATCTGGCCGACTGGATGGCCGCCCACCCGGATGCTGTGATGGCCCGGCCGGGGCTGTGCTTCCCGGACGGCCGCACCCAGCATCTGCCCCTGCGGCGCTGCGCCCTCCGGCCGATGGTCTACCGTCAGCTGCCGTTCCTGAAATTCTGGGAGAAATATAACCGCGCCTATCTTATGGAAGGGGAAGACCTGTCTGCCCCCGTGGAGATCGAGTTCTGCACCGGCAGCTTCTCAGCGGTGCGGACGGCGGAGTTCAGGGCCGTGGGCGGCTTTGATGAGCACTACTTCATGTATGTGGAGGATGCGGACCTGACCCAGAAGATGCGCACCAAGGGCAAGGCATATCTCGTGCCCCAGTACACCGCCATCCATGCGTGGCATCGCGCGGCCCACCGCAGCCTCAGGCCCTTCCTGTGGCAGACCGGGAGCCTGCTGCGGTACTTCTGTAAATGGGGGTTCAGGCTCTGAATCTCCACTGCCGACGAAACAAGAGAGCGCCTGCCACAAAATTTTTGCGGCGGGCGCTCTTTCCTTGCTTTTTTTTCGATTTGATAGTAAAATAAGGTGTAATACTATCGCAAGCCTGCACGGTGAGCAGAGCGTATTGCGCAACATTGTTTACAGCGGACGCAGCTCCGCTTTGAATCCATACAGGGCAGGGTGGATACGCCGCCGTGCCTTGTACAAGCTGCACAACTTTTTTATTTCATAATATAAGGAGTGCACAAAATGAAAGGTATCATTCTGGCCGGCGGTGCCGGCACCCGGCTTTATCCGCTTACGATGGTCACCAGCAAGCAGCTGCTGCCCGTCTACGACAAGCCGATGATCTACTATCCTCTGTCCACCCTCATGCTGGCGGGCATTCAGGACATCCTCATCATCTCTACCCCCACCGACACGCCCCGCTTCGAGGCGCTGCTAGGCGATGGCAGCCAGTACGGCATCCATCTGCAATATAAGGTCCAGCCGTCTCCGGACGGTCTGGCGCAGGCCTTCATCCTCGGCGAGGAGTTCATCGGCGACGACTGCTGCGCCATGATCCTCGGCGACAACATCTTCTACGGCAACGGCTTCTCCAAGATCCTGAAGACCGCTGTGGCCAACGCGGAGAACAAGGGCCGCTGCACCGTCTTCGGCTACTATGTGCCGGACCCCGAGCGCTTCGGCATCGTGGAGTTTGACGCAAACGGCAAGGTGCTCAGCGTCGAAGAAAAGCCCCAGCATCCCAAGAGCAACTACGCCATCACCGGCCTGTACTTCTACAACAAGGAAGTCGTCCGGATGGCAAAGCAGGTTAAGCCCTCCGCCCGCGGCGAGCTGGAGATCACGACCCTGAACGATATGTACCTCAAGCAGGATGAGCTGGACGTTCAGCTGCTGGGCCGTGGCTTTGCATGGCTGGACACCGGCACGATGGACAGCCTCGTGGAGGCAGCGGACTTTGTGCGGATGATCGAGAAGCGTCAGGGCATCAAGATCAGCGCCCCCGAGGAGATCGCATTCAAGTACGGCTGGATCGACCGCGACACCCTGCTGGAAAGCGCTGAGCGCTACGGCAAGAGCCCCTACGGCCAGCACCTCAAGAATGTGGCTGACGGCAAACTGAAGTATTAAGAGAGGCGGTATCCGCATGAAAATCATTGTTACAGGCTGCAAGGGCCAGCTTGGCACCGAGATCATCAAGCAGCTCCGGGAGGGCCGCAGTGAGCTTGGCCCCCTCCCCGAGAAGCTGATGAACGCCACGGTCATTCCGGTGGACCTGCCGGAGCTGGACATCACCAACTATAAGATGGTGGACGACTTCATCCGCCGCCAGCGCCCGGATGTCATCATCAACTGCGCCGCCTTTACCAATGTGGACGGCTGCGAGGTGAACCATGACACCGCTTTCAAGGCCAACGCCATCGGCCCCCGCAATCTGGCGCAGGCTGCCACCAAGACCGGTGCACGGCTGGTGCACGTCTCCACCGATTATGTCTTCTCCGGCCGTGAGAACGGCGGCATCCCGCAGGACGAGGCCACCATCCCCGGCCCCATCAGCGCCTATGGCTCCACCAAGCTCATGGGTGAGAAGTACGTCGAGCAGTTCTGCCACCGCCACTTCATCGTCCGCACCGCATGGCTCTACAGCTACTACGGCAAGAACTTCGTCAAGACCATCGTGAACGCGGGCAGAAAGTTCGGCAAGCTGGAGGTCGTCAACGACCAGTGCGGCAACCCCACCAACGCCGTCGATCTGGCCCACGAGATCTTACAGCTCTGTGTCACCCACGAGTACGGCCTGTACCACTGCACCGGCGAGGGCATCTGCTCCTGGTATGATTTCGCGTCTGAGATCATCCGCCTGTCCGGCGTGGACGCCACCGTGGCCCCCTGCACCAGCGAGGAGTACAAGTCGAAGCACCCGGACAGCGCCGACCGCCCCAAGTGGAGCGCTCTGGACAACCGGATGCTCCGCTGCACCGTCGGCAACGACGTCCGCGACTGGAAGGATGCGCTGGCCTGCTTCTTCGAGCACTGGGACGGCGACAACGGGATGAAATAATAGCCCTCTCAGGCCGCTTCGCGTCCAGCTCTCCCAGAGGGAGAGCCACTGGCGTGCCGGGCAGGCAAAGCTGGACGCCGGAGGTCCGATTGGACAGAAGCTGCCGGGCCTTGCGACAGAGGCCAACTGCTGTAAATCCAGACAGCGGAGCACTGAGGCTTCCGATAGAAAAAACTTTGTTCAGTCAGAAAGGGCTTTGCCGACACGCCAGTGGCTCCCCCTTTGGGGGAGCTGTCACCGAAGGTGACTGAGAGGGCAAGGCCGCTGACAAAGAAGAGAATACTGAGGAAAATCTGATCATGAAAAAATATCTTATCACCGGCTGCGCCGGTTTTATCGGTTCCAACTTTGTGCATTATATGCTCAAGAAATACCCCGAAATTTTGCTGGTCAACCTCGACAAGCTGACCTATGCCGGCAATCTTGAGAACCTGAAGGACATTGAGGGCGACCCCCGCCACGTCTTTGTGCAGGGCGACATCTGCGACAAGGAGCTGGTCGAGAGCCTGTTTGCAAAGTACGATTTCGACTATGTCATCAACTTTGCCGCCGAGAGCCATGTTGACCGCTCCATCAAGAATCCCGAGATCTTCGTCCAGAGCAACGTGATGGGCACGGTCAACCTGCTGCAGCGCGCCAAGGAGGCTTGGTACGACGCCGACGCCAAGACTTGGAAAGAGGGCAAGAAGTATCTGCAGGTGTCCACCGATGAGGTCTACGGCGCTCTGGGTGCCGAGGGCTTCTTCATGGAGACCACCCCGCTGTGCCCCCACAGCCCCTACTCCTCCTCCAAGGCCAGCGCCGATATGTTCGTTATGGCATTTCACGACACCTACGGGATGCCCGTCAACATCACCCGCTGCTCCAACAACTACGGCCCCTACCAGTTCCCGGAGAAGCTGATCCCCCTGATGATCAACAACGTCAAGCACCACAAGCAGCTGCCCGTCTACGGCGACGGTATGCAGATCCGCGACTGGCTGTATGTTGAGGACCACTGCAAGGCCATCGACATGGTCTGCAACGGCGGCAAGGTCGGCGAGGTCTACAACGTCGGCGGCCACAACGAGCGCCCCAATATCTTCATCGTCAAGACCATCATCGAGCAGCTCCACGACCGCCTGAAGGACGACGGCATCAGCGAGGATCTCATCAAGCACGTCGCCGACCGTCTGGGCCACGACCGCCGCTACGGCATCGACCCCACCAAGATCAAGAACGATCTGGGCTGGTACCCCGAGACTCCTTTCGAGAAGGGCATCGTCCTGACCATCGACTGGTATCTCGACCACGAGGAGTGGATGGAGCACATCACCAGCGGCAACTACCAGAAATACTACGAGGAAATGTACAAGAATAAATAATTTCTTGTAAAGTCTCGAGAGCAAATGAAACGCCCCTGTCCGGGAGATTTTCCGGACAGGGGCGTTTTTGCGTATTATGGCCTATAAAATCAAAGTGTTGAAAATACTGGATGTAGGGTGCCACCCCATACAGTGGAATTTGTTATATCCCGATGCTTTCCAGAAGGAGAAAGCAGGAATATGCGGGCATTATAATGGATGTTATTTTGTTCCTCGTTGATTTTTTCAAAGAGGATGGAAATGCATGGGCAGTCATTCTCCATGATTTGGCTGTGCATATTTTCATCGGCACGAGAGAATGGCAAGACATCGTCACAATGTGCCGAGTTGTGCTTGTGCCAGACTCCGACGAGCTGCAATGGTGGCTGGTAAAGTTGGCTGAGAAAATTGCACAGATGCTCTTCGTAGGCAGTGTCATACTGAAAGCTTGCGACAGTGTGTATCGTATTCTGATACCCGCCGTCTGTGGCCTCCAAAATGGAAATACCATTTTCAGATTCAGAGTAACCCAGCAGTAAACCGCCAGTCTCGGTATCGGGAAAACGCTTCAGCTCATTTTCTATGATGGCCTGTGCTCTTGCTGAAATGATGCACTTCACCTTTTTACTGACGGTATGCGGTGCCGCCGCACTGAGTGCAGGTAGAGGTGTTCTGCCAAGAAGGAATCAGCTTGCGCTCCTCAAAGCCGCAGTTCGAGCATTTGAACCAGTCACTTGCGAAGCTGCCAGTAGGGATAAGAATCTTTTTTTCGTTGATGGTTTTGATGGTCATTTTCATGGTCGTGCTGACCTCCTCTATAATAAATGGTATGGCGTGATTTACTGACGAATGCCAGTGCGGCTTCCGCCGCAATAAGGGCAGTCGATACGGTCGTCAAGGGTATCCCAGTCCTCCCATACATGGCCGCAGGAACGGCACTCAAAGGTTACGCCGTTACTGCTGTGGAAAACGCCAGATGGGACTTTCAGTTCGTTGCGAATGAAATCGGATTTTGCAATTTTTTTCATAAGAACAACTCTGATTATCTCCAAAAAGCCCGGAAATACGGGCATTTCACGGGATATA
>ENA-OVFS01000762-OVFS01000762.1-human-gut-metagenome-genome-assembly--contig:-NODE-762-length-27669-cov-7.576374_pt1 | contig 27669 bp, 32 predicted proteins | sample MGYA00237763_ERZ505405 | MGnify/ENA primary metagenome ERZ505405 (study PRJEB26158, sample SAMN06016401) | human gut metagenome | biome: human gut; feature: ankylosing spondylitis patient; material... | reverse complement strand
TGGAAGCGCAGCGCCTCAACATGCGCACCACCTACGATCTGGAAATGCTCACCCAAGTTGGCGTGTGCTCAGGCGTCGAAAACTATTCGCGCCACTTCGACGGCCGCGCCGCTGGCACCCCGCCGCACACGCTGCTCGACTTCTTCCCTGACGACTTCCTGCTGGTCATCGACGAATCACACGTCACTGTGCCGCAGATCGGTGCCATGTACGAGGGCGATGCCTCCCGCAAGCGCACGCTGGTCGAACACGGCTTCCGCCTGCCCTCCGCGATGGACAACCGACCACTCAAATGGCCGGAATTCCTGCAGCGCGTCGGCCAGACCGTGTACCTGTCCGCCACGCCAGGCGACTATGAGATGGGACTGTCCGATGGGGTGGTCGAACAGATTATCCGCCCAACCGGTCTGCTGGACCCGAAGATCGACGTACGCCCGGTCAAGGGGCAGATCGACGATCTGCTCGCCGAGATCAAGGCCCGTGTGGCCAAGAACGAGCGCGCGCTGGTCACCACTCTGACCAAGAAGATGGCCGAGGACTTGACCGACTATCTGCTGGAACGCGGCATCAAGGTCGAATACCTGCATTCCGATGTGGATACGTTGCGCCGCGTCGAACTGCTGCGCATGTTGCGCGAAGGCAAGATCGATGTGATTGTCGGTATCAACCTGCTGCGTGAGGGCCTCGATTTGCCGGAAGTATCGCTGGTGGCGATTCTTGACGCCGACAAGGAAGGATTCCTGCGCTCCTATCGTTCGCTCATCCAGACCATCGGCCGTGCGGCCCGAAACGTGTCCGGCACGGTGATCATGTACGCCGACGAGACCACCGAAGCCATGCGGCAAGCCATCGACGAGACTGACCGTCGCCGCGCCAAGCAGATCGCCTACAACCAGGAGCATGGCATCGATCCCAAGCCCCTGATCAAGAAGATCAGCGACGTCAACGACATGCTCGCCAAGGAGGATGTGGACACCCAGACCTTGCTTGAAGGTGGCTACCGCAACGCGGGCAAGGCCGGCAACACGCACCTGGGCGTGCCGGTACTCGATCCCAACGAGGCAGACAAACGCCACGAGGAGATCCTGAAGGCCGGCCTGCCCGCGCAGGACCTCGCCGACCTGATTCGCCAACTGAGCGAACAGATGCACACCGCCGCCGAACAACTCCAGTTCGAACTTGCGGCCCGTCTGCGCGACGAGATCCGAGACCTCAAAAAAGAACTCCGTCAAATGACGGAAGCCAACAAGTAACCAAATTCCCATACCCGAGGCGGGCAGTCAGGGGATGCGTTGTCGACCGTAAAGACTTGGCCTGAGCGGCCCGGAGCGTGTCGAACAACACATCCCCTGACTGCCTGGCGATCAGCGCTACCGGAACGGCCCCAAAACCGTCACATACATAAGTTAGTGTAGGGAATCATGGCAGAAACCCCACTCGCATTTGAAATCATCACCTTCGTGGTGCTCGCGTTGTTCTTTATCGTCGACCTGTTCGTCATCGGGCGTCGACCGCATGTGCCCTCCACCAAGGAATGCGTGCAGCATATCGCCTTCTTCGTGGTTATGGCGCTGATCTTCGGCGGATGCATCTGGTTCTTCGCCGGCTCCAAGCCCGCCATCGAGTTCTATTCCGGCTGGCTCACCGAATACTCGTTGTCCATCGACAACCTATTCGTGTTCGTCATTATCATGTCGAACTTCGCGGTGCCCAAGCAGATTCAGAAATATGTGCTGTCCATCGGCATCACCATTGCTTTGATTTTCCGTGGCATTTTCATTCTGATCGGCGCGGCCCTGATCTCCCGCTTCACGTGGGTGTTCTTCCTGTTCGGTGCCTTCCTGATCTACACCGCCGTCAAACTGGTGCTCGGCGGCGATGAAGATGAGGAATATCACGAGAACGGCATCATCCGTAATCTGCGCAAGATCATCAAGATTACCGACGACTACGACGGCGAGAAGCTGCGCACCACCAAGAACGGCGTGCGTTACTGGACCCCGATGCTCATCGTGTTCCTGACCATCGGCACCACCGACGTCATGTTCGCTTTCGACTCGATTCCCGCGATCTTCGGCCTGACCAAGGATCCGTTCCTGGTGTTCACCTCCAACGTGTTCGCACTGCTCGGCCTGCAGCAGCTGTACTTCCTGCTGGGTGCTCTGCTCGACAAGCTCGTCTACCTGCCTGCCGGCCTGTCCGTGGTGCTGGGCTTCATCGGCGTCAAGCTCATCATGGAGGCCCTGCACGGCAATACCTTGCCGTTCATCAACGGCGGCGAAGGCGTCCATTGGGTGCCGGAGGTGCCCACATGGCTGTCGCTGGCTGTGATTGTGCTCGCAATTGGCGGCGCATCCGTGGCTTCCGTGATCAAGATGAAGAGCATGGAAAGCGCTGAAAAGGCCTGAAATCGTTAGAGAATACAACCCTTAAACCCAGTCAACACAACAATGTGAGCGCTCACAACACACCGTGAAGAAAACTTGTCATGAGTCGGCTCGCGCTAGTAGACTGGGTTTCGGCAAATGGGGCAATCGCGCCTCGAACCAAATTGAACAAGAATAGGCAGGCATTCATGCGTAAAGCCAAGATCGTAGACACCATCGGTCCTTCCACCGAGGATTACGACAACCTCCTGAAGCTCGTTGAAGCTGGTATGGACGTTGCTCGTCTGAACCGCTCCCACGGCACCCCCGAGGATCACCTCAAGGTCTACAACAACGTGCGCAAGGCCAGCGAAGCCACTGGTCGCAACGTTGCCGCGCTCGTTGATTTGCAGGGCCCGAAGATTCGCTGCGGTTGGTTCAAGAAGAACGCCGATGGCGAAGACAAGGTTCAGCTGCAGCTCGGCCAGGAATTCGTCATCACCACTGATGACGTCGAGGGCGACGAGCACATCACCTCCACCACCTTCAAGGGCCTGCCGGGCGATTGCCACCCGGGCGACCCGATCCTGATCGATGACGGCAAGGTCCGTCTTGAGGTCACCAAGGTCGAGGGCAACAACGTGTACACCAAGGTCGTCGTGGCCGGTCCTGTGTCCTCCCACAAGGGCATCAACCTGCCGGGCGTCGCCGTCTCCCTGCCGGCTCTGACCGAGAAGGATGAGGCCGACCTGCGTTGGGCCATCCGCACCGGTGCCGACATCATCGCCATGTCCTTCGTGCGTTTCGCCACCGACATCGACCGCGCCCACGAGATCATGGACGAGGAAGGCCGTCGCATCCCGATCATTGCCAAGATCGAGAAGCCGCAGGCTCTGGAGAACCTCGAAGAGATCGTCAAGACCTTCGACGGCGTCATGGCCGCCCGTGGCGACATGGCCGTTGAGTGCCCGCTGGAAGAGGTCCCGCTGGCCACTAAGCGCATCATCGAGCTGGCTCGCCAGTACGCCAAGCCGGTCATCGTGGCTACCGAAGTCCTCGGCTCCATGGTGAACTCCCCGGTTCCGACTCGTGCAGAGGCTTCCGACTGCGCCAACGCCATCCTCGACGGCTCCGACGCCACCATGACCTCCAACGAGACCGCCGTTGGTAAGTACCCGGATGTGACCGTGGCCACCATGGCCCGTATCTCCGGCTACGCCACCGACCACGGCTTCGACCGTATCCCGGAGCTCAAGAACCTTGACATGTCCTCCACCGGCGCTGTCTCCTCCGCCGCTGTGGACCTGGCCGACAAGCTCAACGCCAAGGCCATCGTTGCTTACACCCAGACCGGCGCCACCGTGCACCGCGTCTCCCGTGAGCGTCCGGCCGCCCCGATCTACGGCCTGACCAGCAACGAGCACACCTACCACTGGCTGGCTCTGTCCTGGGGCACCGAAGCCTTCCTGCTCAAGGAGGACTACCACGACAAGTCCCGCAAGGATCTCATGGTCTACACGGACAAGGTCCTCAAGGATGCTGGCAAGGTTGCTGACGGCGACAAGATCGTCATCCTGAGCTCTGCTCAGGGCGATCACCAGCCGGGCCGCACTGACTCCATCTACGTGCACACCGTTGGCGCTTGCGACTGATTTCAGGCTTCTGGTAGCTGCTGACAGCTAGCATATAGCACACGAAAGCCCCCATCCAAAGTGGATGGGGGCTTTCGTTATCTGTTATGTTGCGATTGTGTGGTGATTGCAATGGCCCACAGTCACCGCGGTGATCGAGCGTGGCGATCAGTCGTTGAGATGATCGAGCGTGCCGCTCTTCAGGCGCAAAATGGCGACCATGGTCTTGGCATCCACAATCGTGCCATTGACCACCATCTCATAGGCATCGTCCACCGACACCATACGCACGTCGGAACGCGGAGTCTCCGGGCCGATTTCCTGACGGGAAGCCGGGGTAAGACCGGTGGCGAAGAAGATTGCGGTGTGCTGGGTGGAATAGCTCGGCGTGTTCATAAAACGGGTGAACTGCGTAAGCTTGGTGGCGTCGAAACCGGCCTCTTCGGCCAGCTTGCGCTTAGCTACATCGGTCGGGCGTTCGGACGGGTTGTTGGCGTGACCGGCCGGAATCTCCAATGTCCAACGATGGTTGGCGATGCGATACTGCTCGACCAGCGGAATCATGCCATCATCGGTGACGGCCAGCACAGCCACAGTGTCGCCATTGTTCTCCTGAACAAAGTAGCGTTCAAACGAACCGATTTGATTCGACTCATAGGAGACGTGATCGACATTGAAATAATGCGTCTCCACAATCTGTCTACGGGAAATCTCCTTGACCGGAGAGGGGCGCCAGGGATCGAACTGACGGTAAGTTTCGTTGCTCATAAGCCCTCCTAACAAAAGCGATACATCGAAACTACAGCCCATTGTAAGCGGTGAAACCACGCAGGAGAACGGGCAACACACGGGTGCGCCGTCCGCGATATCGACGTGTTTCGCCTGTTTTACCGGGGGAATGGAGGATTGGCGCGTGTCTTGTGTCGCAAGAGTCGAATTGGTATGCTACTCTCTTCAGAGTGCTTTGGCACGCCCTCGTATCCCAATTGGTAGAGGAAGCAGCCTCAAAATCTGCGCAGTGTGGGTTCGAGTCCCACCGAGGGCACCAAAAAGTCCGGGTCATACGGCATCACGATGGCGCGGGGCGAATTGTTCGCTCCGCGCTTTTTCGTATTCTCGGCATCGTCTGGCCTCACGATGTAGCGTGGACCGGCGGCACCGGCGAGCTCACGGGACTCCGCATTATCAGGTGCAACATTATGTTGCACCTGATAACGAGTTGATAATGAAATTGCATTATCAGCCTCGACATGTTGTCGAGGCTGATAATTGGATTCGCCAGGAACCAGATATGCGGCGAGTTTATCTGTTGTCAGCAGTACGTAAAACGGTATTCCAAAGAAGTCTGCAACATTAGCAATATCTGCTGGCATCCAATCAGCCTTTCCGTTGAGTTTTCTACTCAAGGAAGGCTGCTTTATTTTCAAGGCAGCGGCCAAGATCTCCTGTTTGGGTTTATAGAAAGCCACAAGCAATCGAATATTGCCTCGCGCAATGCGTTGGAATTCTTGTGCGGCGGCGGTTTGAGTGGATTCAATATTGTTCATATACGTAATTGTATACGAAGTGATTTGCTTTCTAGTTGAAAATGCGTATATTTATACACATGAAGTATAAAGATGTTGTGACTGCGTATAGAATTGATGAGCAGAGGAAGCGAAATAAGCTGACGCAGGAGTATCTTGCCCATTATTTGGGTGTTACCCAGGCGTCGATTTCAAGAAAGTTGGCAGGTAAGGCCCCGTTCACTTCACCAGAAGTGAAGTCTTGTGCATTATTGCTACACACCTCAACGGATTACCTGTTAGGTCTTCAAGAATCTGCAAGTCGGGAGGTCGTCGCATGAGCGAAAGAGTGTTGTGGCTTCGGTTGTGCGTGACCGGACCGACTCCCGAGTGCGGGGAGATTGTCGGATTGCGCATCGTCGACAGGCAGGCGCATCGCACGGTGTTCGACGCGTTCTTCCATCCCGTCAGGGAAGACGGCTGGAAGAGTGTGCCGGCCGGTGGGACATATGTGAATCTGTCGAACCGTCTGCCGTTGAGCATCTACGTGGAAGGTATCGAACGGATCCTGTCCGGGGCGACGCTGCTGCGCGGCGAGCACGTGGCACGCGACATCCGATTCCTGCGAGCCGCCGGCGTCCGTATCGAGGACCAGGTCGTGGAGCGCAGCGTCACGGCCGAACATCATAAAAGACTTGCGTCGGGGATTGCCGTCCCCACGCGCACCGGGAACCAGGCTTGCCGGCCCATCCCGGTGGGATGAACAACCATCCCTTACCCGAAACAAACCCATCCACCACCCATCTGCAGCGAAAAGAGAGAACCAGGAATGCCAACCCTACAAGCGCGTGCGGCTCATGGCGGCCACAGCGGATCGACGCCCCTCGGCGACCGCGGAAGCGACGTCGTGGACGAACCCATACGCGTCGTCACAGGTCGCGGCGGCGAGCACGATGCCGGACGAGAGCCCTGCGTCGAACAGCTCGCCGTCCGTGATCCCCGTGGACAGCATCCAACGCAGCCCATCCATGACGGCGGGATCCGTGACATTACGGAACAGACCATCGGCGACGGCCATGCGATAGGCCAGCCAGGCCAGACGCGCCCGCCGCGCGAGCACCGTTTCGTCATGGGCCAGCGCCTCGTAACGCAGAGCCGCCCGGACCGTCACGATCGGGGAGACATGGAGACGCAGGGGCATCGATGCGCCCTGCAGGAACCCGGATATCCGGTCCACCGTCATGAGACGGCGGCGGAGGACGAGGGAGAAGCCCGCAGTGTTGTCTTCCATCATGACCGCCGATCGATTGTGCTTGGAGACGATATCCGTTCCATCCATCCACGCGTCCCACAGGTGATATCGGGCGCACGGGACGGTCCGTGAAAAAGAGAATGCCCGCACGCGAATTGCCGTTCGCGTGCGGGCGATGGTCCCATCCTTTACCCATTTGCATTGCCCCTTACCGGACGAATCCGGCTCGGGCGAGGGAACCAGCAGAAGCCAACCCCACCAATCATCACATCAGAAGGAGCCGGCAAGACCGACCCCGACCAATCGTCGGACCAGAAGACCAATCGTCGGACCAGAAGACCAATCGTCGGACCAGAAGGAGCCAATCATGACCAATTCTTACATCAACCCCACCCAGCCGACCACCGGCGAACCCCGATATTCACAGAACGAACCCGCATGGCAGGACGTGGAGATCGTCGACGTGCCCGCCGTGGAGGAGCCGGACTCGGCCGAGGGCGCGCCCGAGCCGATCCGCATCATAGACGAGCCGGACCCCGGGGAGGCCACGGCAGGCGACGCGGTCATCGAATACACGCGCGACCACCTGCCCGTCAACATGGGCGTCGACACGAACCAAAGCGACTTCACCCGCGAACAGGCCGAACAGCTCGTCGGCGACATCCAGGAACAGCTCTACGAGACCGCGAAAAGCCAGAAACGCCTTCACGACCTGATCGCCCAGGCATACGACGGACGCGCCTGGATCGCCCTCGGATACCCCGCGGGACAGATCGGCTGGAACCGGATGTGCCAGGACAAGTTCACCGCCGACGCGGTCCGTCTCACCGTCCAGCAACGCACCAACCTCATCCTCAGCTTCCAGGAGGACCCGATCAGCAATGTGGCCCTCGCCGCGGCGCTCGGGGTGAGCGATAGGACGGTCGGCCGCGCGCTGAAAAAGAACAAGAAATCCCCGAAGGGCGCCTCCGCGAAGCCGAAGCCGGTCGTGGGCACGGACGGCAAACGCCACAGCGTGCCGGAGCTCACGCCGGCGGAACGCCTCGAACTCGACGCGAAGATCCATGACATGAACCTGCCCGTCGAGGAGGGCGGCCAGGGCATGACCCAGCAGGAGATCGCCGCGAAGCTCGACATGGCGCAATCCACGATCTGCGCGAGCATCAAACGCGAGACCATGCGGCGCATGAGCGAGGGACTCGAACCCGCGGCCCCCGCACCGGTCGACGAGACCGGCGCGATCGGCGTGCTGCCCGACAATACTGCAATCGACCTGGGAGGCGATCGTCTCGCCGCGGACGACATGAACTTCGTGGAAGCGTTCCGCACCGCCGCGGGAGACGCGAACGCCGGACTGACCCGCCTCGTGGAGCTGATGAGCTCCGAACGCTGGCAGCCAGGCAGCGAGACCGTCGACGAGATCGTCACCCGCGCCGGCCGCGACATCAAGGGCGTGCTGGCCAACGTGGGCCCGTTCATGCGCCTCGTCGACCACGACCTCGAGGACATGTGGCCCGCCGACGAGAACGACCGCAGCCGCGACCAGGACGAGGTCAACGGACTGTTCGACCAGATCCTGACCGTCGCGTCGGAATGCGCCTGACCCGTTAGCAGAGAAGGCCGGCCATGAGGGCCGGCCGGAGAGGAACCGGTATGAACGACAAGAAAACCAAGGAAGCGGACGGGCGGGAGAGCGTGAGCATGCTGCCCGGCGTGACGGTGGGCGTGATGATCGCGGTCATCGCGTTCGTGCTCTCGTTCGACGCGTTGAGGCTCGTGTTCGTGTCCAGCGGCATCAACCCGCTCCTGTCATGGGGAGGCCCCCTGTGCGTGGACGGCACGATCCTCCTGTGCACGTGGGCGACATGGGGATTCCGCAAAGGCCACATCCGCGGACGCTGGTACCCGTGGGCCGGACTCGTGCTGTTCAGCCTGTTCAGCGTGACGGGCAACGCGTTGCACGCATGGCTCAACGCCGGCGGCATGCTCCCCACGTGGGGTGCGCCCGCAATCATGAGCATCCCGCCCATCGCCCTGCTCTACTCGACGCATCTGATCGTGATCATCGCCGGCGACCGCCAGGACAAACTCGCCAGGACCACCGGCAAGGCCGCCGGCCCCGATGACGGGCACGCCGGACCCGCCGCAGCCACGCCGGAAACGGCCGGCACGGAACCGGTCCGGACGGAAAACCCGCGGGCCATCCCCACGCCGACGGCCGGACCGGAGCCGGGCAAAGCCACGGAACCCGCGCCCGCCGACCCGCTGGACCGCTACCTGTTCGACCCGCCGGCCCAAGCGGAAACCGACGCGAATCGGGGAAAGAAGGAGGATCCGGAGGACATCCCGTTCGACCAGGACCTCTCATGGCCCTCCGTGACGTCCACGACCACGACGTCCGCAAGGCCCACGGAGTCCACAATCCACATGGTCCGCATGGACCAGGCCCATGCGGACCAAGGCCGGACCAAGGACCGCATGGGCCGGAAACCCGAGATGGATCCCAAGGGCCAGGCGGGCCCGGAGGCAGGGGGTCATGCGGGCCACGCCGAACCTGAGCCCGCGGAATCCCACGAAGGGGCCATGTCCGGCCCGGACCGTTCCTCCGACACGGGATCGGCCCACGATGCCGGCCCAAAAGCCGGTGAGCCGGCGCGCAAGGCGACGGCCGGCTTCGACCCCGACGAATGGCTCGCATGGGCCGACCGGCTGAAGGCCAACGGCGAGACGGTCACCTCGACCCGGGCCGTGGCCGACGGTCTCGCCCCATCCACCACCACGGCCAAACGACGCCTGCACACGCTGCGCCGCGAGCATCCCGGAAGGTTCTGACCATGAGGAAAAGCGATGAACCGTTGACGGACACATTGGTCCGCTGCCTCGCCGACCCCACGGACCTGAAAGCCCTCGAACGGCTCGAGAACGACGGGGACCAAGCCGGGGCCAGGCTCATGCGCGCCCGCCTCGCCGACCAGGCCGCACTCCGGCTCGACGCCGCGCTGGAGGACAACCGGGCGCGCGTGCGCCGGCAGCTGGGCCGCGACTGGGCATGGGCCACGGACGAGGTCATGAGCGACCTGACGATACGCACCATCCGCCGACTCGACTACTGGCACCGCACCAACACGGACCGGGCCGAGGGAGGGGCGACGAGCCTGGCCGCGTTCGTCAACCAGCTCACCGGCACCGTGGTCGGCGAATGGTTCAAAACCCAACGGCCCAAACACCGCACGGGCATGACCCAGACCCCGGAACGGCGCGCGGGAAGGCTGAAACCACCCACGGACCCGGACGACCGGACGGCGTGGGAACGGTGGCGCCGGCACGAGCAGACCCTCGCCGACTCCGACGTGATCTGCGACGCATCCGACATCTTCGAGGGACGCGACGGCGACGGCGAGAGCCCCGGATCGCCCGCCGCGGGCGACCGGGAAAGCTACCGGCAATGGGACGGCGACACGGCGGACGCCCCATTGCCGGTCAGCGCCGGATACAAGACGGACATGGAGGCCCTCGCCCTCGCGGTCCAGGCCGAATGGGGACTCGCCGCATGGAAACGGATCCTGACCCGATGCATGACCTCGAACCGCGCCCGTCCCCTGCTCAGGGAGATCCGCCACTGGCTCGAAGCCCACCACAACGGGACCACCCCGAGACTGGACCGCTACCCCTACCTCAGGGCATGCGCCGGCACAGGCACCCGTAATCGGCCGAAAACCGGCGATGGACGAGTGAAAGAACAAACAAAAGGACAACGGGAAGCCGGACGACGAGGCCCGCGAACCATAGAGGAACGAAAGGAACGACCATGACCACGATGATGACGGCCCCGGCAGGGGCCGAACCCGACGCCGTCACCCTGCAGATCCCCGCGATCCCCATGACATGGGAACAGGCGTCGATCATGCTCGACGCGACGTTCGACGCATGGAGGACGCTCTCCGGCGAGATCGACGCCGCCCGCGGCGACGACTGGCAATGGATCCAGGAGATCCTCGCCCTGCCCGCGCACACCCGGTACATCAAGGCCGCGGGCGACGAGGCCATGGTGTGCTCCGCCGCGATGCGCGAGACATGGCCCGGCAGATGGCATGATCTGCTGCGCGCACGCGTGCAGGACGTCATCGACGCGCTCGTCTCCCACGAACGGGAAATCCGCGCCATGGACCCCGGCATGTTCGCGCGCATGCCCTCGCCCTCCCTGTGCGACAGGGTGCGGAAACGCCACGACCCGACCCGGACGACATTGAGCATGACGGTGCAAGAGCTCGCCCGATGAGGCGACAGGAAAGGAACGGAAGACGATGCGGATCATCATCGACGGACACGGCAGGATCGACCGGCAGGCCATGGCCGTGGAACGCCTCAAGACCATCGACATGACGCCGGCCGGGGGCGGGGACGCCCAGGACTGGGTAGGCGCATGGCTCGACGGGTTCGACCAGGCATTGGATCTGTGCCGCGCCCTCGAAACCGCCCTCGACGCCGACACGGGGAAGGAGCTGTCCGGCGATGCGCGATGACGGACACGAGGACAGGAACGAGGAAACCATGGGCCGCGCCGCCGCATCGGCGGGAGCCAGGTACGGAAGCCTGGAACCCACCAGCAAGGCGTTCGACAGGCTCATGCAGGAACACAAGAAGGAACGCGAAACGAAAGGGGCAAGACCATGAGCTGGCAATGCACGTCATGGGCGCTCAGGGAGGCGCCCGCACCCACGGCCACGGCCAGACTCGTGCTCATCGCCCTGGCCGACCGCTGCCAGCCCGACGGACGCAGCGCATGGCCCACCGTGGACACCCTGATGCTCGAGGCGCATACGAGCGAATCCAGCGTCAAACGTGCCCTGAAGGCGCTCGAGGAGACGGGATGCATCCGCCGGGGCAACCAGAAGCTCGCCCAATGGGACGAGCACGGCAACTACGTGCCCGACCCGTACCGGTCCGTCGTCTGGGAATGCTGCATGAACGTGACCCTCGAGCACGTGTCCGAGAAACCCGGACGACAGGCCAGGGCGGAACGCGCCGAACGGGCCGAACGTGACGTCGACGGCAATGCCGAACAGGCCGGAAAAGCGGACAGATTTAGAGGTGTCAAAATGACACCTCTGGAAAACGGCGGAAACAAGCCAAAATCTAGGGGTGTCAAAATGACACCTCTAAACCCGGAAAGGGAAGCCAGGGGTGTCACTGGTGACACCTCCAGGGGTGTCACCAGTGACACCCCTATAGTAAGAACAAATACTTCTAAACAAATATCCCCTTTGCCTCCTACGGAGGCATCTCCCCGGACCGGGGAGAGCCGCGACGGGAAAAACCAAACCGCCCACATCATCGAAGCCGCATCCGCGCCGGACGAGGCGAACCGCCCTATGGGTGAGCCCGACGACGAACGCTGGCAAGACGCCGGCCCCGAACCGGAAGAGCGGGTCCCCGCCGGGATACGCGCCAGATGGATCCTCGACCGGCTCGAAAACCGCCGAGCCGCCATGGGCCTGACCCCGAAACCGGCAGGCCGGCGGGACACCGACGCCGTCACTCGGCTCGTCGAACGGCTCGACGCCGCCGGCGAACCCGACACGAGCGGGCTCATGGAACGGGTCCTCGACCACGCGCTCGACAACGGGTTCCAGGCCAAACGCGTCGACACGGGACGCCGCTTCGCCCGCCTGTTCGACGAACTGCGCGACGACCTGACCTGCGACCAGCGAACCCTCGAACGCCGACGCAGGGAGCATGCCGACGCCAGCCAACCCACCGGAAGCGACACGGGGGAGAGCCGGCCGGCGGAACCGGAATCCTACGAGACCCGGGCGCGCCGCATGCTCGCCGACCGCATCGGCGCCGACGTCGACGGGCCGACAGCTATCCGCGCCCTCGCCGACAGGCTGCGCCTCGACCCCGACCCGGACCCAGGCCAAGCCGCACGCTACGCCGAGCTCGCGCTCCGCGCCGGCCGCAAAACCCGGGCCGAACAAGCCCGCCGGGAGAGCGAACGATCGAGGGAACTCCACGACTACCGCGCCTCGCACGGCGGCAGCTGCTTCGCCGGCAACTGGCAACTGGAGCAGGCAGAATGACGGGCTCAACCAAGACACCCGAACACGCGGACTCGTGCCCAATCCATGAGTCCATGCATGGCCGCTCGCCAGGGGAAGGACGAGGAATGAATCATCAGGAAGACAAGAACGCCGAAGCGCCAGGCATGGGGCCTGATGGAATGGCATCAGGCCATGACGTCGGCGCGTACGCCCCTCAAACGGCTGGTCGTGGCGATCCAATTCCCGTCACCGTCGCGGGTCTCCCACTTGACGGCGAAGTATTCCTCACCGGATACTCCAGGAGAGGAAGCGACGGAAGGACATTGTCCCGCCCTGACGGACATCCCGCCAGGTTTGGCGATTGGAAGGAATGCCCAGCAACTGTATCCTGCCTCCTGCCCACGTTCCAAAGCAAAGGGAAGGGAGCAGGGACCGCCGTCGGCATATACGACCTGAAGCATGAGAAGGACATCGGGCTCCAGGACGCGGTGGCCGGACTTCTCGTTGAGGCCACGCGCTGCCTCATTCGTGGGCACGGACAATACGAGACAAGCGCCGTGATCGGCGGCCCAGGCATCGATGTACCTTTTCAGGGCGAGTGCGACGCCCCTGCGCCTGTACTCGTCGACGACTGCGATCCCCTCGACTTCGGCGACCGTACGCCTGACAAGCTCCGCGCACTGATACGCTCCGGCCGACGCGGAGAAATACCCGAGGAACGACTGGGCTGCCTGTATTCCTGGCGTGACGAAGGCGGCGCCTATGAGGCCGTCCTTGGAGAACGCCCCTATAAAAAGAGGCCTCAACGTGCCGTCATCCTCGACCGGCCGCTTTGGGAATTCTATATCGGCAAGATGAGGGATCTGTTCGACAATCAGACGCTTGGCCCTCTTTATCTCCACCTTATTGACCACTGGTCTGATCCTGACGATTCCGACACCGTCGAAATGATCAACGGACTCGATGCCGGAACCCCCGCATTGATTGATTCCATCCTTCATGATCCCGATTATCCGCCATCGGCCCGATATCGGCAATAAAACAATGCCGACGGTCATCGGAATCGGACAATCATCGGCGGCTTCCCGTCGGGCCGCCGATGGTATCGAGCCATTGCTTGTTGGTCGGGGCATCCGCCTCGGCCTTTTCCTCGGGGCTCAGAACCCGCTTCCCGTCTTTTTCGCTCATGTCGCTCGAATCTCCTAAAAAGAGGAACCTTTATGAAAGTCATCCTATTCGTGACCATCATCGTGCTGGGAGATCTATCCCTCGCCACCTGGCTGTACCTGCATCTGGAAGAACACATGGAATGGAGGGAATGGCACGTACCACGGGGCACGGAATTCGCACCCTGTCCATTGGAATACGGGGAACATGACGGGCTGCTCCTGACGGACGTGGAATACGCCATCCGCAAGGACCTGCTCGAGGTGCGCTACACCGTGGAGAACCGGAACAAGGGACAGACACCGGTCCGCAACGACCTCATCCTGGCGTTCCAGAACGGCATCGGGCTCAGGACCGTGTCCCCGACGACCTGGACCGTGATGCTCGAGGGAGCCCATGCGCGAATGACCCAATCATTCCGGCTCAGGGACCGGAGCGCACCGCCCGTGATCCAACCGGACCGGACCTGGTGACGGCCGATTCCCTTCCCGACGAATCCATCGGGGAACGGCCGCTTCCTCCTTGTAAAAATAAACCCCGCGCCGTGCGGCCGCGGGGCTCTCGCATCGTTTCCTATTCCATCGCTTTCGGACGTCCGGGTCTGAGCTCGCGGGTCTGCGCCCATGCGCGAACCGCATCCTCGGAATAGAGGGGGCCCTGTGAGGTCTCTATCACCGGCTTGGGAAAGGATTCGATCCTGGGAAACGCGTACGCCCTCTGTCTGGTGACGCCGGTCATGCGCGCGATCTCGGCGTAGCCCACCACCGGCGGGGATAGGGGCTCGCGGTTCCGCGCCACGGCGTCGGCCCACTCCCGCGCCTCGAGTCCGGTCACCGTCGCGCCGGGCATGTTCTTCTCAAGGAGCGTAAGGGCCTTATCCAGCGCCGTCTCCCCGTCCGGGGCGTCGACGGCGAGGGTCAGTCCGCCGCCCGTGTGCCCGGGGTCGACCGCCACCGAGGCCCCGTATCTTCCGAGGGCTTCCATGAGGTCGAACGCCGCGTCCTCGTCGAGTCTCGCCTTGAAGTCAAGGGAAACCTGCCATTCTCGTGCTCTCGTCATGTTTCACCTATCCGATGCATTGCATGGCGTGCGCCGATGGAGGCATCTCCCGGCGCACGCCATCCAGCCGCCCTAGCGGTCGAAGGTTGATGGGGGAACAGAGGGTGTGCTAATCTTGCGGTGACAAGCCTAGGAAACTTCGTCTCCGCAAGATTAGCGACCGCTCACTCTTGGAACCCGCCGCGTCTCAGGTATTTCAAGCAATTCTCATACCATCTGGCATCCGAAGGTGTCTTGTGTATGGGAACGCCCGGCTTCGACTTGTCGGGTGGGTAGCACATCCAGCCTTTCTTCTTGGCTTCGATGCGCCATCCCTGTTCCTTGAGCTTCTCAAGGAGCGGCTCTGTTCTCTTATCCTTTATCTGCGATAATCCTTCGACTATCAGCCGTCAGCAATATTTTTGCTGACGGTGACAACAATAACGTTGTTTATTGTCATTGTCAACATTTTGTTTTGGGGCTGCGGACACGAAGAAAGATCGGTCTTGCGCGGCGGAGGAATCCCCCGATATAGAAGGGGCCACGGGTGGCATGGGCGAAGGGGCCACAAGGCAGGGCCCCGGAGAGGCAAGGAGCCGCACATGCAGGACCACAGGACGGAAAGACCGGCCGGACGAGTCTCCGGAATCCCGGGCGGGACCGCACCGGAGGCGGGGACGCCATGGGCATGACGGGTTTCTCGGACGCCGAGATGGCATTGCTGTCCGGACTGGACGCCGTGGCATGGGTCACCCGCACGCGCATCACCTACAAGGACTCGTTCAAACGCGACGCCGTCACACGCTACCGGCGGGGCGAAAGCCCCGTCAGGATCTTCCGCGAGGCGGGGCTCGACCCGCGCATCATCGGCAACAAACGCATCGAACGATGCATCGCCCGGTGGAAACGCGAACCGCCGGACGCCGGGACGACGCGCCCGCACGCCCCGGCCGACGACGCCGGCAGGGAGGGAAGACCCGCGCCGATGAGCGTGGTGCTCGCCCAGACCATGCGCATCAACGCACTCGAGGAACGGCTGCGACGGCTCGAACTGGGCCTGGCGGACGGGACGGCACGATGAGCGCGGGCCCGGCCAATCCCGTCGACCGGCTCGAACAGGCCGCCAAGCAGTTCAAGAACAGCGGCGTGATCCAGCTTGCGGTCCAGGGACTCCTGCTCGAAGGCGTCGCCCGCGACCTGCGCCGGTGCGACACGGCCACCGTCGGCTGCGTTGAACTGTCCGCCTGGCTGAACCGGGGGATACGGGAGCTCGAACGGCGCAAAAGGATCGTGGACGCGCAGATCACGCTCATCGGCCCCCAACACGGGGAATACACGAGATACACGAAGTACGGAAGGAACCTATGAACAACGACACCGGCGGCGACCACCCCATGCCGGGCACCCGCATGCGCAGGCTGTTCGACGAGAACCTGTCCATGATCGAGACCATGACGAGGATCGAGATTAGACGTCTGGGCCGCATGCCCCGCGGCACGCACCTCGGCCAGGACGACGGGAACCCCGTCACGGACCTCCTGCCCGACCGGTACCTCGACCGGTACGACCGCGAATTCCTCTACCGCATGCTCGGCTCCACGATACGCCTGCGCGCCCGCCTCGCCGACCCGAAGACTGACCATGCGGCACACAGCGTCATCGAGGAGATCCTCATCAGCAGGGCCGTCAGGCTCGTCGCCGACGACGACAACGAGGACGGCAGCGGACTCGAGGCATGGCTCGAGGACTGGCTCGGCGACCTCGACGTCGACCGGCTGTACGACCCGGCGGCCGACGAGGCCACACTCGCCTCGGACCCCGCCACCGGATCGGGCGACATGCGCTTCGACCACTGGTTCGAGGACCAATACTGGGCCGACGAGACGGACGGAGGGGAGTGATGGACGACGAACGCCGCAAGGCCATCCTCCTCGCCCTCGCATGCCTCGCCATCCTCATCCTCCTGATCATCGAATGCGCGATCATGCCGCGAATGGGATGGCTGTGGATCATCACCGCCGCCCTCGACCTCGTCCTGCTCGCCATGTGCGTCAGACACATCATCCGCGGAGACCGCAAGTGAACCCCGTCACCGGGGCCGTGCCGCCCCTCATCAGGGGACACGGCATCCGCTTCGAGATCGACCGATGGACATGGAGGCGACTGGATGCGGCGAGGTTCGACGGGGAACGCCGCCACCTGCTCGCCACACGCGGCAGACCCTGGCACGCCGACCCGGAACACGGCGGGGAGACGGACGCGCTCGAGACCTGGCGCCTGCTCGCCGGCCGCCACCAGGGCGGCGGCATGGGACTGACCGTCACCGGACCCGGCGGGAAGCTGGACGTCTCCTGGGAGCCCGACGGGGCCATCCCGCCGGACGGCAGGTTCTACCCGAATCCCGACCCGCCGGCCGCATACCCGCTGCTCGAACTCGAACGCGCCGGCATCATCCGCCCGGTCGAACCCGCCATCACCGTCTACGGGCCCTACGGGCGGCCGACCCGCCTCATGGAAATCACCGAACCATATCTCAACCCCATGCTGCGCGCGCTGAAGGCCGATTATCGCGGCCGGCGCGGGTGACCCGTGCGAACAGCGCCGGCCGACAGGAAAGGAACCATCATGACAGACACCGAAGGCGCGGAGACGAGACGATCCGACGGTGAGGAGACCCAGTTCATCCAACCCATCCGCGACTACGGGCGTGCCGAGGCGAAACCGCTCGACCTGCCCAGGGCCACGATCGGCGGATACCGGGCCGACGCCGTGGAGCGACGCGTGGCGGAACTCGAACGACGCCGCACGCTCGACCAGGCCGAGATCATCCGGCTCAAACGCGAGAACCACGGACGGCAGACCGAGAACGGGGAGCTCAACCAGCGTCTGACCATGCTGCAGGAGCAGAACAGGAAGCTCGAATACCAGGCGTCGAACCCCTACGAGCACATCGGCGTCGACATGCAGAACATGGTCAACGGCGCCAAGGCCGAACGCAAGGCCATCCTAGACAAGGCCGAAACCGAAGCCAAGACCATCCTCGGCAAGGCGCACGCCAAAGCCGAAGCCATGACCGGCGAGGCGAAGAAAAAAGCGGACGAGCAGGTCGAACAGGCCACGCGGTGCAAACAGGAGATCGACCAGGAAGCCGACAGGAGAATCGGCGAAAGCCGCGAACGGGCGCAGAAGCTCCTGTCCGACGCCAACACGGAAGCCGACAAAATCCTCAAAGCGGCCGAGGCGAAGGCCGCGCGCCTCGACGCGGAAACCAAGACACGGGTCGCGGACGCCGACCGACGCGAACGCGAGGCCGCCCGCACCGTGGACCAGGCCCGCCGGCTGCTCGCCGACGCGGCCGCCAGGCTCGCCCGCCCCGTGCCGGAACTCCCCGCCACGAACCCCCGCGAATAGAATCCGCCGGCCGGCGCGAGAGTCAGAGACCGTCCGCATAGCCGATCACATCCCGCTCCACCGCATGGACCACATCGGCGCCGATCCGGGCCACGGGGATGCTCCACATCGTGTCCGACCGCGCGTTGTACAGGCCCAGACGCCGCACACGGAGATACTCGGGATGTGTGGAATGCAGGCCGAGCCGCCAATAGACGAGCAGCTGCAGCGTGTACGTCGGGTTCGGCGGCCAACGGCTCACCTTCAGATCCCACAGGCCGTCGGCGGTGAGCAGGTCCCCGTCGCCGGACGTGACCCGGTCCGTGTATCCGCCGTCGAACGTGAACCCCTCCCACACGACCGGCCCCATCCGGTCCATGAACCGCAACGTGCGCGCCACCATGCGCCGCACGTTATGCACCGTGGCCGGCCCCGGATCGATGACCCTGCCCGCCCGCCACCTCGCCGGGCCCCGACGCGACGCCGCGTCGAACCCGCACAGCAGGCACGCGGCCCGCACCGAACGGTCGGAGAACCCGTCCACCATGGCGAGCAGCCGTTCCGCATCCGCAGACCGGCCCACCAGACGCGCCCCCGCCAACGGCACGCGGAACGCATCCCGCGCCGGCACGCCCCGCGCCACACGGGACAGGTAATCCACCGCGAGGCCCGTCACATCGGCCGGGACATCCTCGAACGCAAACAACGGCACCGGATCAGCCAGACAAACCTCGTCGAACAGGGACAACGGCAGATACCCGCCTTCCGGCTGCACCACCCGGCGGATACGCGACGTGACCGCCATACGAGGCGCATGCGCCGCCTCATACGACTCCCGCCGCGCGTCATCCGCCTCCATCTCCGAAGGCGAACGCATATCGAAACCGCAACCGTCCGGACCGATCACCATACCACCCCGCTTCCGCCCCATACACCCGGGTGACATGGTGCCGGCGCCGATTCAAGGGTCAGATGACAGGTGCCGGATCGTCGTCGATGACGTTGATTCTGGTGAAACCGACCTGATGAACCATCAGCGTGCGGAAACGGACATCGGGGGCGGGGGACAGTTTGCGGAACCCCGTCATCTCCTTTGTGTAAATGATGTCTCTCCACCCGTCCACAATCCAGGTCGTCTGGGCCGGGATTATGACCTCCAGAGAATCCGCATGACGCGCGCCATAGTTCAGATAGGCGTCGGTCGGCCAGACCAGTCCCGTCAAAACGACCATCTCCCAAATGATGCCGCTTCCCTTGTCCGGCTCGTCAAGGGACAGGTCGGCGGGCGTTCCGGCACCCCACCAATCCGCTATGGGGGAGGTCGACAACGGGTGCATCAGAGAGAAGGAATCCCCTTGTCGCAGCGACAGCACATGGCCGGACATCGCCCGGCATCGGGAATCCTCAGGGAAGAAAGAATTCGGCCGGGACAGAGGCATTCGATGCCAGACTCGAAGGCCCGACGGGAGCTTAGCGAATACCTTCGAAGAGGGAGGCAATGCCTCTAGGCGACGGAAATCGGAGGTGGGGCCGTCGGATTTCCTCCACTGGTCGACTGCGTCGAGAACCTCCTGCGTGAGGAGTCCCGCCTGTCTGACGGATTCGTAGGATTCCTCGCATGCCCTCAGGGCGGCAGGCAGGATGCTGCGAACTCGGGACATCGGCCAATGGAAGGAGGACAGTGGATAGGAGCGATCGTATTCCCTGCGTAACAAGGTCTCCACCGTTCCCCTGTCCGTACCGAACCGGGCGTCGAGTTCCGCCATCATACGGTATGGAGGAAGTCTCTCCGGGGTCCAAACATTGGCGAGGGCGCTCACCTCCTCGCTGACCCAGACATTGTGCTTCTCTCTCATGTCCGTTTCGGCCTCGTCCAGCTTTTTCCTCCGGATGAGGCGGATGAATGCCGGCTGGCCGGACAGGCGCTCGTATTCCGCCCTCGCGTTCTCATATGCCTTTGAAGAGTCTGATTGCATGGCTTCCTCCTTGTGCGCTGGGCGGTCGATAAACAATCTATGCCCTGCGGCCGGTGATTCCGCCGCTTTCGTTGAAACGCCATGGAATAAATAAGTATGCTATACTTGAGGGTGTTAAACTTGTGGGTGAAAAGAAAGGAAACGGAATGGCTGGTAACGGGGATTACACGCTGGCCGCATTGAAGCGGTTCTTCGGGTTCGACTCGTTCCGTCCCGGCCAGGAGGAGGCCGTCGGGGCGATCATCTCGGGCCGCGACGTCATGGCCGTGATGCCCACCGGCGGCGGCAAGTCCGTGTGCTACCAGCTCCCCGCCGCCAGGCCCGGCACGTTCACCCTCGTCGTCACACCATTGAGGGCGCTCATGCGCGACCAGGTGCGGCACCTGCGATCACACGGCATACCCGCCGCGCTCATCGACTCCGGCCTGGACGAGAAGGAACGCGGCGAGGTGTACGGGCGCGCCCTGTCCGGCGAACTGCGCATCCTCTACGTCGCACCCGAACGCCTGCACGCGCCCGACTTCGCCGACTTCAGCCACCGCATCCGCATCAGCCTGCTCGCCGTCGACGAGGCGCACTGCGTGCTGCACTGGGGATCGGACTTCCGACCCAGCTACATGCGCATCGGCGAATTCATCGACTCCCTGTCCCCGCGCCCCGTGGTCATGGCGCTGACCGCCACCGCAAGCCGGACGCAGGCCGGGGAGATCCGCGAACTCCTGCACCTGGCCGACCCCGTGACGGTCACGACCGACGCGGACCGGCCGAACCTGCGCCTCACGGTGGTCCGCGCCAGGCCCGGCGAACGCCTCGAGGCCATGATCGCCTGGGCGAAACGGCACAAGGGCAGCGGCATAATCTACAAGGAGAACCGGAAAGGCTGCGAACGGCTCGCCGAGACACTGCGCTCCGAAGGCATCGACGCCATGGCGTTCCACGCCGAAATGAGGGACGCGGACAAGAAACGGGTGCAGGACGGGTTCCTCGCCGGCCATCCGCGCGTCATCTGCGCCACCAGCGCGTTCGGCATGGGCGTCGACAAGCCCGACGTCAGATGGGTCCTCAACGACGGGCCGTGCAAAAGCCTCGAAGCCTACTGGCAGGAGGCCGGCCGAGCCGGCCGGGACGGCAAGCCTGCCGACGCGGTCCTCTACTGGAGCCCCGGCGACTGGCGATGGCTGCGCCACGCCGCATGGGAGGCGAAAAGCCGCGCCGAGGAATCCGGCGACCCCTCACGCATCAGGGCCGCGCAGCTCATGGACTCCCGACTCGACGCCATGAGCGCATACTGCGAGACCCGCCGATGCCTGCGCCGGACCATCCTCGCCATGTTCGACCCGCCCGGCACCAGACGCGACGACTGCTCCAACTGCTCCAACTGCCAGGCTGACGGTAGGGAGATCGTGAAAAAACCGGCGTCGAACCCGTACCGCCGGCGGCGGACGGCACCGGAAACGGGGGAGGGACAGGGCGAGCCCATGGGCCGCGAATCGATCCGCATCGCATGCCGGTACATCGCGAACATCCAACGCGAGCTCGGCCACGGCGTCAGACCGAGCGTGCTCGCCGCCGCCCTGCACGGATCCACCCGCCGCAGCGTCACCGAACAGGGACTCGAACTCATCGACGGGCACGGCGCGTTCTCCGCCCGAAGCAGACCCGCCGTACGGAACATGATCGGCACCCTCGAGGCCATCCAGGCCATCGACACCGGCACCGGCCTCGTCGAACCCGGGCCCCTGTTCGACATCTACCTAGGAGGCGACAGATGAGCGGCAGCGGCAGGACCATCCCCATCGGCGCGGCGGAACTGCGCGCGATCAGGGAACGGGAAAGCGTCCTCGAACAGACCCTCGCACGGCTCACCGGCGTTGACACAGCGACCGTCGAACGGATCGAGAACGGCGAAACCCCGCTGTCCACGCTCGAACCCGACCAGATCCGGCAATGGGCGAAGACCCTCGGCGTCAACCCCGCCCGGCTCACGGGCGAGACGCCCCAAGAGGGGGAGGGCGCGACCACCGTGATCCGGAGGATGCGCACGGAACGGGGATGGAGCTGCCCGCAGCTCGCCGCACACGCGAACGTGCCATACCGGAGCCTGCGCCAATACGATTCCGGGGAACGAGACACCGCGAACATGGCGGCCGGGATCCTCGCCCGCGTCGCCATCGCGCTCGACACCAGCATGGAAAAGCTCGCCGGCCGGCCCGAACCGGACCATGCCACGGACGACCCGCCCGCCGGATGGACCGGCACCCGCCTCGCCTGGCACCGGACACGCCAAGGGCTCAGCCAGGCCGAACTCGCCATCCGGGCCGGACAGACCACGCAGACCATCGGAGGCATCGAAACCAGGAGATGGGCCACCGGCAGCAAACGCAGCCGCATCATCCTCGACCTCGCCGCCGGCCTCGGCGTCCGGGCACTCGACCTCATGGACCAAACACCGGAAGGAAAACCACGCATGAACGACCCCAAGCCCGCGGCCGGCGACGACCTCGTCTACCGCAACCACGTGAACGCGGCCATCGACCAGCTCAGACTCGCCGCCCGGACCACAGACACCGGCGAACGGATCCGACTGCTCACCGGGGCCCTGGCCGGCACCGGCAACGCCATCGGACAGCTCGCCCAGTTCGACTCGGACGGCAGGCCGCGCCCGCCGAGGAAATGAACGGCGGGCCGACGAAAACGGTTCGAGAGAAAACAAGGAGGCGGGGAGGACCGTTCCAACGGCCTTCCCCGCCTCCCTCATCCCATGGGGAGCGACCCCGTTCACGCCGGACGGAGAGGGATGAACATCCTGCCCGACCGTTCGATGTGGCGGAACCCGTAATGCTCGTAGAAGCGCGTGGCCCTGTCCGAGGCCGGCTCCACGAGCAACGCCTTGGCTCCGACTATCTCCGCCGCACCCATCGCCCGCATGGTGGCGTCCCTGAGCAGCTGTGCCCCCACGTGCATGGTCTGGTAGCGCATGGTCACGCCGAGCATGCCCAGAAGGATCGCCGGGATCGGATCCGGGCTGTTCCTCCTGAGCCAGCCATTGGCCTCGGCGTGGCCGATGCTGTACGCGCTCAACGTGTAGAAACCGGCCGGCGCGCCGTCGCAGAACGTGGCATAGGCGACCGCCGTATGCTGCTTGCCGGCATTTCTCAACTGGTTCCGCAGCCAGTCATTGACAACCGGCAGGCCGCAGTCGAAACCGCCGGCGTCGTCCTCGGCGGTCAGACGCCGCGGCGGGGTGAAATCGGTCATTTCCAGATCGGCTCGCTCTCGAGCAGCCGGACCATCTCCTCCGGCATGGGCTCGTCCAGTGCCCGGACGAACGAATCCCACGCCTCGTCGTCCAAATGGAGGACATGAGACTCCCGGATGTCCCGGTCGGCGGCGACGAGCAGGTTGGTCAAAGCCCATTGCGAGGTGCTGAGTCCCCTGAACTCGGCCGCCCGGTCGAGGCGTTCCTTCTGTGATGGCGTGAGCCGCATCTCGAAGCGGCTGGCCTTGTTGGTGGTTTCCGTCATGCCATAACCGTACGGCGTTTGTACGTAAGAGTCAATGAGGATCTGTTGTCGGACGCGGACGGCCGCGACGGCGGATGTCGGATGGGCCGTTCGTGTCCTACGCCTCGGGCTTCGCGTATGCGATCGCTGCCAAGGCTTCGGGCGTACGTCGGCAAGGACTCAGGGGCTGACCAGTTCCACCGCTGAAACGCGATGGGGGATGCTGTCCGTCCTCATTCGTTTATATACGGACTGACGGCGAATGCTCTTGGGGTAGAACACGTTGCCGTTGCAAAGGCCCGACCGCATCCGGTTCCCGTTCCAATCGGAATCCAATCCCAGGCACCACGCCTCGCCGCCGAGGTAATACACCACTTCGGCCTTGTCGGAGTCGACCACCACATCCACGTTGCCTTCAAGGTCCAACGCGTTCGAAAGCACCTCGGCCTTGCCTCTTGTCCGTGGATAATCGGAGTAATGTATGGCCGAGGAGGGAAGGCGTCCCTTGATCAGCTGGTCGAAGAAATAATTGGCCTCTATGGTCTTTCCGGCATGGACCACCTGCGGCGGCCTGTCGCACCATACGCCGCACAGATGCTCGAAGTTGCGCTTCTCCCATAGGATGTCGATGACGAGGCCATCCTCGCAGGTGATAAGGGAATGCCGGCCGATCAGCGGCCTGTACTTCTTGGCCGCCGCGCGATACATGGGAATGAGTTTCTTTTTCCGGGAGCGGTCGAGTTCCGACCCCCTATGCGACGCGGCGGTCATGAAGCCCCTCTCCGAAAGACGATAAAAACCCGGGAACGTCAAGACCGGTAACGTTCCCGGGTTGTGGAGGACTGTTGTTTCGGTCTTCTGCATGACTACCCAAAAGGGTCGGACACGAACTCGAATCGATGCCGTCGCGTCGATCCGTATCACCCGTTCGCAGGGGCTAGACTCCCAATTCTCGCAACGCATGTTCCGCACGGCCGGTTCATGGGGAATCCGCGGACAGCCAATCCTCCGATAAGACTTCGGCTTCAACCCCGACCTCCGGACGGGAAGAGGAGCATGGGCCAAGGCCTTGATTCCAAACTATACAATCGAACCATGGAAGTCAAATACCCCCTATCGTGACATGAGATAGGGGGCATCCGTCACGCCTCGGGCTCCGCGTACGCGATCGCGACCGGCAGGCCCATGGCGTGCAGCCGGTCCGCGGCCAGGCGCGCCGCCGCGTTCTCGACCCTCCACATGCCCGCATCCCCGTCCTCCGGATGGGCCTTCGCCCACTGGGCCGCGTCCCGCCAGTACGCCAGCATGAGCGGCGCCGGCTCGACGCCGCGCTCCCGCGCCACCCGGGCCGCCGACGAGGCGATCTCCACCAGGCCGGCCGCCTTCCCGTCGGCCCGCCGCCACAGGCCCTCCACCAGGTCCCACGCCTCGCGCTTCGGCGGATAGAAATACCTCGGGCTCTCCCAGTTGCGGACGGTGCGCGCGTCCACGCCCACGCGCTTGGCGACCCACTCCTGCGGCAATCCCAGCAGCTCCCGCATCAGGCGGAAGTCCGCCTTCCCGCGCATCCGCGACAACGAACCGTCCATGATCCCTCCAGACCTTGATTTCCTACTACAGGAAACAATGATACCTGTTTTAGGAATCCCTGTCCAGCCGGATCCGGGTCGCCGCCGAAAACGGAGCTCGCCCCGAAGGGCTCGCGGATCCGCCGCCGCGCCCCGCCGTCCGGCGGGAGCACGTCGAAAAGGGGTCCCGCCATCGAAGGCGGGCCCCGGCCCGGCCGGCCGGCACACAGCATGACCGGACGTCCGGCGCGTCGCAAGCGTCCGCGTGTCTGCCGACCGGTGCCGCCGCCGAAGGCGGTCCCGGCACCGGGCCGACCGGCCACGCGGCTTGCGCCGCGCCGCGGCCATCCGGTCCCGCCGCGCACCGTCCGGAAGACAAGACGACATAGGAGCGTGACATATGACCGGAAACAACCATGACATCCAAAGGGACGACCGTCGGTGCGGGCACTGCGAACGCCAGTCGGGGGAGTGCGCCGTACGGTGCCACGACTGCGACGGATGGCTATGCGGGGACTGCGCGGGGACGGAAACCGTCGAATGCGGGTGCGGCAACACTGTATGCGACGACTGCGCGCGCACATGCAACGAATGCGGTTCGCGGATGTGCGGGGACTGCACATACTGCTGCGAGCACTGCGAGCACAGCCTGTGCGAGGACTGCGGGTACCGGTGCCGCATGTGCGACGACCGCCTGTGCTCGGACTGCCAGGAATACTGCGAGCAGTGCGACGAACGCTACTGCCCCTACTGCTACGAACGGCACGCCTGCGCGAACACGCAGGACCCCTGCTACCGGGACCCGTACGAGGGACGGCCCGTCCGCGAGCCGTTCACCTTCGGACTGGAAATCGAAGTGGACGGCAACCACGACACCGACATGCTCAGGAACCACAGGCTCATCGCCGGCTGGTGCCCGGACGGCAGCCTCCACCACGACGGCTCCCTCGAATACCAGAGCGAACCCATGACCATGAGCCAGCTCACGGAAATCCGCCGACTCGTCGAACGCATCGCCACCGACACCGACAACACGCTGTCGGGCGGGCACATGCACATCAGCCGCACCGGCCGGCAGACCCCGGCCCGCTGGTACTGGGCGCTGGAAGCGCTCGACGGAACCCAATGCGAGGCGCTGAACATGCGCCACATGACCGACACACGCTGGTGCGAGCTCATCCACGGCGACTACTGCGGCAAGGACACCGCCATCAACGACACGCACCGCCACACCATCGAATTCCGCACGTTCGGCCCGTGGCACCACGACACCGCCGGAAGACTCGACGCCGCCGTCCATTACATGCACGCCATGTGGCGGTTCTTCCAGAAGTTCCCCGTCCCCAAGCTCAAGACCCGCGACATCCAAGCCATGAGCCGCGTCGCCGCCACACAGGCCATCAACGACACGAACGCCACGACGGCGGGAAGGAGACGAATCTGATGTGCGTCATCGTCACCAGCCAGGCGGACACCATGCCAAGCCTCACCCAGCTCGCCCGGATGAGCGACGCCAACCCCGACGGGGCGGGCATCGCATGGCACGACGGCCAACGCCTCCACCGCTACCGCAACGAAGACAACATGAAGACGCTCGCGTTCATCATGGACCACTGGCAGAGCCTCGAAACCTCCCCGTTCCTCCTGCACTTCCGCCTCGCCACCCACGGCAGGGTGTGCACCGGGAACACGCACCCGTTCCGCTTCCGCAAAGGCGACCGCACCGGCTTCATCGCCCACAACGGCATCGCCCACTCGTACACGCGCGGCCGACACGCGTCCGACAGCCGCAACGCGATACTCGCATGGCAGGCCGGACAGGCCGACCTCACGGACGGAAGCCAAGGCAGGTTCGCGCTCATCGACCACAACGGCAGGCTCGAATGGCTCACCGCCGACCACGAGACCATCCCGGGCGGCACCGGGGCCATCGAAGTCAGCAACACCAACTGGGACACGGACGGCCTCATCGGATACGACCTGTGGGAGGAGGCGTACCGGCAGGGACTCGAAGCCGGATACGAAACCGCCATCGAGGAGACCGCCGACAGCGGATACGCGACGACGCTCGACTACACGCCACCGCGCCGCTGACGAGAGTCGCCGCCCGCGCCGGGCGGGCGGCGACGGCCCCCGGCAGGCCAAAGGGCTCAAACCGCCCTTTGGAAACCGGGCCGGCCCCCGGCCGCCGGAGCCCACCCAGGCGCCGCACCCCGCGACGCGGGGCGACGG
>ENA-OVFS01000710-OVFS01000710.1-human-gut-metagenome-genome-assembly--contig:-NODE-710-length-29519-cov-12.314282_pt1 | contig 29519 bp, 32 predicted proteins | sample MGYA00237763_ERZ505405 | MGnify/ENA primary metagenome ERZ505405 (study PRJEB26158, sample SAMN06016401) | human gut metagenome | biome: human gut; feature: ankylosing spondylitis patient; material... | reverse complement strand
CGGCGGCTCTGAAAATCAAAGCCGCCGTTTCAAATGGGCGTGTCAAATTGTCTGCTCTACGACGGCTTTTTTCTTTTGCCGTCGTGCGGCAGATCATTTCAATATTCGGTTGAAGTATCGTTATTCGGTGTTAAGTTCTACTAATACAACCTCTGGACGATTATTAAATCGGAATGGAATAATACTATTTCCAAGGCCGCGGCTAACAACCATATTTGTCTTTCCGTCTGTATAAAGGCCGGAATCATATTTAGGAAACAGCCCTTGGTTGGGGGCAACGAGCCCCCCAATAAAAGGTAATCGAAACTGCCCTCCGTGTGCATGACCACATAAAACCAAATCAACACCACAGCATACATAGGTTTCAAATAACTCTGGCCGATGTGATAGCAGTATAGTGTAACTGTTTTCGTCATCAATAAGGCTATTCAATTTTGTGTTGACCATGGCTGGCGCTTCATTAAACATATCGCCCTTAATCGTAAAGTCAGAATCAGAAAGCCCGATAAGGGTAATCATTTCGTTGTTATGCACTAACTGTATTGCTTCATCTTCAAGGACAGTTACGCCAGACGCTTCAAGCCCTGTTTTGAATTGATCATAATGTGAGAAGTTAGCTTCGTGGTTTCCAGTTACAAAGTAGACAGGGGCTATTTGAACAGCTTGTTTTATAAAATCAAACGCAATCTCAATGTCTGTATGTCCAGCATCGATTAAATCTCCAGTTATCACAATAATATCCGGTTCGTGTTCAGACAGCAATTCTATCAATTCTGTATTGCTTTCTCCAAATTCAGCATTATGCAAGTCGGACACTTGTGCAATCCGAAAATTAGAAAAGGCAGATGCTATGCGATCGCTGGAGATATTAACCATACTTACCATCAATGCTGAATTGCCCCATATAGTATAGATTATCAAAACCAGCAGTATAGTTGTTAATACACAAATCTTCACCAATACTCTGGTGGAAAGGATTTTTTTCATTTTTTCCTCTCTTTCATCAACTTAATTATAAAAAAATCAGCTTACAAACAGGTGAATTTCAACTTACGAATTTGTAAGACAAAAGTGGGCGGCTTCTAAAGCCACCCGCTTCAAAAGTAGAATTACTGTGCGCTGATTGTATCAACAATGGACATATTGCGTATTCTCTTGATTGGCCCATGCACAGCCAGAATTACAGAGCTTACGACAATCAACAGAATAACAGCTACCTCTGGTAATGGAGGAGTCCAAGCATCCCCCCATCTATAACTTATCAACATTCCAAACAATAGCTTGTTACAAAACAGTCCCAACACCGTACCAACTACACCGCCGATTATGGTATAGGTGAAGGCTTCTGCAACAATCATTTTACTTAGCTGTCCCATGCTAACGCCGATAGCACGGAAAGCGCCATACTGTTTCAACCGTGCAGACACACTCATGGAAATACTATTGATTATGTTAAAAATTGTAATCATTGCAATTAGGACGAGGAATCCATAGATGAACAGCCAAAAACAATAGTAAGTTCCCATGGTACTGCTGTTACCCATGCGTTCATCAGCGAAAGTAAATGAGGAATCTACCATTTGGCGGATCACATAAACATCTTCGTCTGTTGTGCCTTTCACTAACTGCACATCAATAACCGTATATTTCGACTCGCCAGTAATTTGTTCAAATGTATCCTCTGAACAAATAATTGTTCCAACACCGGCGGCACTGTAAAACGGACAGTCGGACAACATTCCCACGATTTGGATTTCTTTACTTTGTCCGTTTGTATTCAACGATACAGTATCGCCTATTTGTATTGTGTTCTGCGAATTATAAACAATTAAGCCCGTCCCTAAATCAGTTTGCACAGATTCCAGAGAACCCTCTAATAAATAGTCCTTTGCCCAATCAAATTGATACTGCTCATAAGAGATTAAATCCATCTTTTTTTGAATACCGTTTGTGACAGACGGAACCTCGTATGCAAATTTTCTTCCATACGCTAAATCCACAACAGGATTTTCCTTTAGATCATCAAGTAATGCTTTGTCAATAGCACAGGCGTTATCAGGGCTTATGATAGATAAATCTGCTGTCCAAGGTTGGAGCGGTGTTAAGGTATGCTGCATGAACTCAACTGTTACAGAGAATGAAAGGAAAAGGATAATACTGAGAGCAAATGAGCTTGTCATCAAAAACAGATTTTTCCGATTTGCTTTTGCATGATAAATTCCAAGTGCTGTATCAATCTTAAGCAGTTGTGTATTAGCAGCATTTCTTGCAGGCTCCAAGTCGTTTGCATTACCGGAAACCGCTGCCAACGGAGATACTTTTGCTGCTTTCTTTGCCGGAGAATAGGCAGCGAACAAAACCGTTACCAAGCCCACAACGATTCCTGCAAGAATACTTGGTACGCTAAATCCGAATGTAGGCATCGCTTTGAAAAATTCCGGACTTAGGAAACGCAAAATCGCACATAAGACCCAAATGACAACTATACCGATGGAAATACCCACAGGGATTGCCAAACGGCACCAACTAAGCGCCTCTTTCCGTACTAAGCGCATAACCTGTTTTGGTGTTGCACCGATACAGCGCATAAGGCCGAAAAATTCGGTACGCTGGGCTACATTGCTGTTCAGGCTGCTTGCAATCATCATAATACCAGCTAACATTACCAGTACAAACAATACAGCCGCAGCCAAGTAAACCTGTAACAAAAAGGGAACGCGGCTTTGTCCAAGCAATCCAAGCAGATTGTTGTTGGAAGATATTTGTTCATTCGATAAATTGCATTGTTCTTTCAAATCTGCAATTTTCCCTTGTATATTTCTTGTGTTTGCAAATTGAGTAAAAAACATAATGCCGTAATCATTCGGCTCCCCGTCTGATACATTCGGATAAATCGCGCAGTAATCCTCTGTGTTCAAAATGATGCCGTAGGAGTCGCCACTCATGATCGAGGCGGTATTATTCATAAATCCTGATATGGTAAAATTCAGTTTATCGCCATCAGGAGTTTCTACGGCAATGGGATCACCAATCGCAACACCCATTATCTGCTTTGCATTTTCAGTCACCAACGCTTCATTACTTGTCTGTGGAAAAACACCTTCTTCAAGTTGGTCAGTCCAGATTTCAGTTATATAGCTTTCATCACAACCGCATATCGCTACATCTTTTCCACCCAAAGTGTAGCCTAAATCTCCACGATAATTGAGTACGCCATACGGTGAAAATACTTCAATATCAGGGCGTGAAGCAATAATTGCTGCTTCTTCATTGCTGATATTCTTAATGGCAATATGCCAATTCCCAGACTCCTGCTGTGCCTGCAAAATCTGGCTGCGGATGAACATATCTGCCATTCCAAAAATAGTTGTAACCAGAAATACCGCCAGCACAATGCAGAAAATAGACATTCTGCTTTGCTTCTTGTGGATTTTTGCGGATATGGGAACAAGGTCAAGATAATGCTTCATTTGTTTTTCCTCCCAAATCCGTCAAAACGCCATCTGATACCCGGAACACCCGATCAACGGATGCAGTCAAATCCTTATTGTGGGTAATCATCAGGATTGTTTGCTGATAGCGACGGGACGCCTGCGTAAGCAGGGCGATAACATCCTGACTATTCTTGCTGTCCAGATTGCCAGTAGGTTCATCTGCCAGAATCAGTTTGGGCTTTGTGATTAACGCCCGGCCAATGGCAACACGCTGCTGCTGTCCGCCGGATAGTTGGCTCGGCAGGTGATGTCGACGCTCGGTAAGTCCCAAGAGTTCCAAAATTTCTTCTACTGCTGCCGGGTCTGGTTTGCGATAGTCCAAAAGAAGCGGAAACATGATATTCTGCTCCACATTCAGCTCGGAAACCAACTGAAAGGATTGGAAGATAAAGCCGATATTACGACGGCGGAAAATCGTGCGCTGTTCCTCTTTCATGGAAAACAGGTCTTGTTCATCAATCCAAATGTGGCCGGAAGTAGGGGTATCCAAAGCTCCAATACAGTTCAGTAATGTGCTTTTGCCAGAACCGGATTCACCCACAACGGCAGCAAATTCGCCTTTATCCAGGGAGAAGGAAACCTTCTTCAACGCTTCGACTTTCGCCTCACCCTTGCCATAAGTTTTACATAAATCTTGTACTTTCAATATTTCCATAGTCATCAGTACCTCCTTTCTCAAAAGGATAGCAAAAACAGCTTACAAGCAGGTGAATTTGACCTTACAGATCCGTAAGGAAAGATAGTGTAAACAGCGTACCTTTTCCGACTTCACTTTGTACGGAGATAACACCGTTTTGACCCTCAATAATGGACTTGGCAAGGGGAAGCCCCAGCCCGATTCCTTGTGTATCAAGGGAATGTTTGCTGCGATAAAAGCGTTTAAAGATATGGTAAATATCTTCCGGGACTATGCCGTTACCATTATCAGAAATAAAAATCCGAAACATAGCAGGAGTGCGCTCCCATGTAATACGGACAATACCGCCAGCTTGCGTGTGATCCAGTGCATTTTTTACAATGTTTCCAATCGCTTCACCTGTCCATTCCATGTCACAAATAAGCTGCTGTTCACCATCGCCATCTATCTGAATCTGCTTGCTTTCGCTTTTAGCCCTTGTGGTTAGGTCATTGACTGAATGAGCTATCAGCTCGGACACACGGCAACTTTTTTTCTCAAAAATGATGTTTCCCGTATCCAGTCGGGTTATCTTCAACATGGATAAGATTAACTGCTCCATACGCTTTAGAGAAATACCCATCTTCGCCGCAAACTGTTTGACCGTTTCTGCATTTTCTGGCTCACTTTCAATGATCTCCTGATACATAGTGAGGGCTGCCAGAGGCGTTTTGAGCTGGTGAGATATATCGGATATGGTGTCTTTCAAAAACTCTTTTGCTTTACGTTCTGTTTCATTTTTGGATTGGAGCATAGTTGCAAGCTGTTCTATCGAAGAAAACACTTGGTAGATAGCCCCCTCATAATTCTGCGGTAAATGACAAGAGTAATCCCCGTTGATGTAATTTAGCAATATTTTGTCGGCCTGTTGATACAATCGCTTCCTTTTCCAGAAAAAAATAAATATTCCTATGGCAAGCACAAAGAGAAAAAATAGCACAGTGCATAGCATGGTGCAGAAAGCGGAACGCTGAAATTGATTGAAATAAGACCGCATACTGCTTTCTGACTGTTTTCCCAAACCCGCAGCCGCTAATAATGACCTACCATCGTCACTGATGTCTGTGTTCGTAAAGGCAACTGCAACCACTTCTTTCGGAACACCCTGTTCCAAAAGTGAGGATGAAACCGCTTCATCATGTTTGAGCCATAGGACTTCTGCATCGTTCACCTGATAAATAGTCAAAACGGTTGCTGTACCTACAAACAGCAGAGCAAACAAAGTCAAAAATAGCAGGAACCCTTTAATCTGTCTATCTTGGTACAAACTCATATAGACACCTCTTTCCATTGGTAGCCGAACCCACGAATGGTTATAAGGTGTTCTGGATGGGACGGATTGGTTTCCACTTTTTCACGAAGCCGCCGTACATAGACGGACAGGGTATTATCATCAACAAAATTTCCTGTATCATCCCACAGCTCATTTAGAATGATGTCCCTTGTCACAACGCGATTTGCGTTTCTTACCAGCAGACAAAGCAAACGATATTCGGCGCTTGTCAAATCCAATGCTTTTCCCTTTAAGGTTGCACGGCTACCCAACAGATCAATGGTAATGTCGCCACATTCCATAGAAGTGTTTTTTTCGCTTTTGGAAACTCCGGCCCGACGCAACAGCGCCCGGATGCGGGAACACAATTCCCCCAGTTTGAAAGGCTTGGTGATATAATCGTCCCCACCGCTATCTAATCCACGAATTATGCTGACTTCTTCATCCGATGCAGTCAGGAATATAATCGGTATCTGCTGCTTTTCTTTTCTTACTCTTTCGCATACGTCAAATCCTGTTCCATCTGGCAGAGTAACATCCAAAATCAATAAATCGTATCGGTCGAGTTCGGATAAGTATTGTTTTGCTTCACATACTGTACGGGCAACTTCAACATCAAATTCATTCTTTTTCAAAGAGTAGACCAAGCCATCTATTAGACTGACATCATCCTCCAATAGCAATATTCTATTCATGTTTTAATTCCTTCCCTTGTTTTGTCCTTCCGTCAATCGGCTTTTCTGCGTTCTTTGGGATCAGCCAAACACCAGCCATCTTTACAGCGCCGGGGATACGCCCTCCGGAACACAAATAATTTACCTGGCGAGGCGTAACATTCCACTTCTGGCCTGCCTCTTTTAATGTCATGTAGTCCATTTTGCACCTCCCCCAATATTATATTTCGTCTGCACGAAGAATACAAGGATATAAATATGAATTATAAAATGCAGGCAGAATGGATATCATATCATTCCATGCGCAAACTATGAAATATAGAATGTATGTGGGTGATGTTGAATGGCAAAAGTTAAAGACTGCCCTGGCTTTGAAACCTTCGGTGCAGATGTAAAAGAAGCACGGAAGGCGAAGAACCTTGCACGAAAAGATTTAGCTGAAAAGGTGAATATTGATACCAGGTATCTTGCCAACATTGAAAACGAGGGCACGATCCCCAGCCTGCCGGTCATCATACAGCTTGTAAAAATCTGCGGCCTGCCGATGGAGAGATATTTCAATCCAGAGGTCATGCGAGAGGAAAGCGAGCTGCGCCAGCGGGTCGGACAGAAGTTGAAACTCTGCCCGGAACAGTATTTGCCAATCGTGGAAGGTGCCATTGACGGGGCATTAAAAATTGAACAGCCGAATGAAGAAACGGAGGGTGTCTGAACATCCTCTGTTTTCTTTCATTTTGTGGGTAATTCCAGACTTCCGTAACGCTTTATAAGTAGGGATAAGAAACGATAGCAAGCACAGCAAGCGAGTACCCGCTTGCGAATTTTGAAATTTTCAGGTCCCTTACCTGAAAATCCAAAATTGCTTGTTGGGATAGTCCCAAACCCTTATGAAGAACGGAGGCGGCGCATGGCAAACCGAAAGCGAAATATTCAAATAAAATTCTATGTCACGGAGGACGAAAAACGGCTCATAGACGAAAAAATGAGCCAGTTACCCACACGCAGATATGGCGCTTACCTCCGCAAGATGGCGATTGACGGATATATCATCTATACGGACACCGCAGATATCAAGGCATTTACCAAAGAGCTTTCCGCCATTGGTCGGAATATCAACCAGATTGCCAAGCGGATCAACGCCGGAGGTCCTGCGTATCAGGCCGACATGGACGAGATACGGGAAAGGCTGGATGAGATATGGCAGTTACAAAGACACATCCTATCAAGTCAACGCTGAAAGCCGCCATTGACTATATCTGTAACCCGGAAAAGACGGACGGAAAGCTGCTTGTTTCTTCCTATGGCTGTGCCGCCGAAACTGCGGATATCGAATTTTCCTGGACCCGCCGCCATGCCATCGACAAGGGAACGAACCTGGGCCGTCACCTGATCCAAGCCTTTCAGCCTGGGGAGGTTACGCCGGAACAGGCCCATGAGATCGGCATGGAGCTTGCAAAAGAAATCCTGGGCGGCAAGTATGAATTTGTACTTACTACCCATATAGACAAAGATCATGTTCATAACCACCTGATTTTCAATGCGGTCAGCTTTGCGGATCACAAGCACTATCATTCCAACAAGCGAAGCTATCACGATATCCGCCGCACCTCCGACCGGCTTTGCAAGGAACACGGTCTGTCTGTCATCATCCCCGGACAGGACAAGGGCAAGAGCTATATTGAACATCAGGCTGCGCAGAACGGCACCAGCTATAAGGCAAAGCTGAAAGCGGCCATCGACCGGCTCCTGCCAGCCTGTTCCAACCTGGAAGAACTGCTTCGCCGCCTGCAGAGGGAAGGTTATGAGATCAAGCGCGGCAAGTATATCTCCGCCAGAGCACCGGATCAGGAACGGTTCACCCGTCTGAAAACCCTGGGTGTGGACTACACCGAAGAAGCCATTGCCGCCCGGATCGCCGGACGATCCAGGCCTTCCCGCCAACCGAAACGGCAGGACGGAAAGATCAGTCTGCTCATTGATATCCAGAATAACATCAAGGCACAGCAGAACGCAGGCTTCACCCATTGGGCGAAGCTGAACAATCTGAAACAGGCCGCCAAGACCATGAATTTCCTGACGGAACACGGTATAAGCAGTTATGGAGAACTGGAAAGCAAATTGAACGCAGTATCCGCACGCAGGGATACCGCTCATGCAGAAATCAAGCGGATAGAAAGCAGAAGTGCCGAGCTTGCCCTTGTGATGAAGCACGCCGGAACTTACCGTCAGCTAAAGCCGCTTTATGACCGATACCGTAAATCGAATGATAAAGAAAAGTTCCTGCGGGGGCATGAGGGCGAGATCATCCTTTTTGAAGCGGCCGCCAGAGAATTGAAACGGCTGGGGGCTGTGCCGCTGCCGACAACGGAAAGCATGAAAACGGAGCTTGCCAATCTCAACACAGAAAAGGAACGGCTCCTTGCTGAATACAAAGCCGCAAGAACCGAAGCCCAGGAATACGATACTGTTAAACAAAATGTAGATGCACTGCTGACCGTTCCAAAGGAACAGGAACAACAGCGGCGGCATGAACTGGAATAAATTTCATTGAAAGACGCTGGGCGCAGCTCCCGGCATCCTGTATAATGGAACTGCGGAAGGAGGTTTTACCGATGACAAGAAGCGAAGCAATCAAAGCATTTTTCTTCAAAAGTGTACTGCCCGTGACCGTGGCACTGATCCTGTATTGTATCTTCAAATCCGCCTGCGTGAAGAACGGAGAGATTGACTATGTATGGCTCTGGATACTCTGCGGGCTGCCATTTGGCCTCCATCGGATGTGCCTCTGGATCGTGCCGGGCGGAGGCTCCATAGGTGGAGGGATCGCCTTGTTTGCGTTAAACTTCATTATCGGCGGCGTGATTGGTGGTTTCGTCCTAGCATGGCGGCTGATCGTGGCGGTGTGGTATGTGCCGCTGACGGTGTACCGGCTGATCGTCGGCTGATTTTCTTGCGTCATGGAAATATGGAAAACTGCCGCTCATGCCGATGGAAAAGCCATTCACACCCTGATGGAAAAAGACACGCCTTTTCCCACAGGTCTGCAAACAGCTTTTCCCCAGCTTCGCAATCTGGGCAGTTTACGCACATTCCCACAACGCCTACTACGGCGGCTATCCATCCTTTCCTATCCAATCCTAAAAAAATACTATGGAAATCCTTCTCTAACTGAGGTACAGTTTGTACCCCTGTTCAAATAATTTGATTAAAAAGAAAAAGCGGGAGTACAGCCGATCGGACGAACCGAAAAGCTGTACTCCCGTTTTGCGTGACAGAAAGTGTTTGAAATCAAGCATTTTTTCATGTGCCAGCAAGCAGACCGACACATGAGAAATCATAAAGGCTCCCTTTGAAAATACGAATACAGGGAATTATTCTGCGTTTTTCGCCCCCTTATCCTCACAGATTTTAGATCGTTTGGAACTGTAATGCGGACAAGCGACCAGACACACCCGGAAACTCTGCTTGCAGCCATGAACACATTTTTTACAGATATGGTTATACTGCCGCCTGCCGTTCTCGCCCAGGAAGAACGCCCATTCCAGCCGCCACTTCTTGCTTCGGCTCATAGGCAGTCCTGCTCCGGCACATCACGACCGGACTTCTTGCCCTCCGGGGGCTTATGCTCAGCACATTCCCGTTTGGCATCCTCCAACCGCTCACGGATGGAAGGCTTCTCCGGCGTTGTCCGTTCTGCGTACTCCTGGGCTTTTTCCAATTCCTCACCGCGTCTGCCATTGTTGATAACGCCGTCGATCATGCCGTAGTCATCCTCCAGCGTCATTTCAGCGGTGCGGAGAGGATTGTCCTTTTCCGGCTGTTCCGCTGCCACGGCAAAGGCCCGTGTGCCGTTTCCCATGATAAGATACTTTCCATCATCGGAAATATGGTGGACGCCATACCCGGCTGCCTCCATCTGCTCCCGGCTCATAGCCGTCACCTGAAAGCTGCCCCTGGGTGTCTGCACACGTTCGCCAGTTTCAAAACGGTCTGGCAGATAAGCGAGGTCTTGCTTCTCTGCCAGGACAGGGAGAACAACGATATTGCCATTGATCTGCATAAATCGTTCCGGCGTTTTGAACTGTTCCGTGTATTTCTGGATCAGTTCCGGGGACAGGGATGCAAAATCTTCCTCACCAAGTCCAACCACCAGGAAAGTCCCTGCTACGATATCATAAATTTCTCCATTTTCATCCCGTAGCCCACGGTTCAGATTAAGCCCTATGAGCTTTCCTTCATCATTGCAAACCAGCGCCACCGGGTCAGAATAGGGATAAGTTGCGCCAATGTCTCCGCCGACCTCCGCCTGCAGGGAATGGAGATCGGGGTCAATCTCCTTCACATAGGGTTCCTTCATAGGCTCCACTACAAGCACAGTCATCTTTTCCGAGGCAACCTTCTCCGCAGCGGACAGCATTTCATCCACACGGGATTTAGCCGGGTCATCCAAAGCGGCCTTGACCTCCGCCGAGTCAAAATCAAGAAATTCCTCATAGCCCGTGGCGTCCTTGAACTTTTCAATCTCCGAAGGAAGATAGTCCTCCTGCGTCTGCCCCAGTGCTGCCAGCTTTTCATCCAAAGCGGAAATGCGTCCGGCCATCAGATTTTCATACAGTTCTTCCTTTGCGGCGTGTGCCTCCGGGTGCTCCGCCGCATACTGTGGATCGTTCTGACGGAAAAACTCGTCCATGTCAAAGGCAATATCCATAGCCCACTCGGATTTTTCTTCTTCGGGAAGATCGTCCTGAAAGGTCATCACCCGGTACTCGTCGGGGATACTGCCGCGCTCACCGTCGTAATACTCATGGAAACTGTCACCCGTATCACGCACATAGCCCTGATCCGTGAAGGTGCCGTTTTCCTCCAACGCAACGTCCCGGCCGTAGGCCTCATAGTCGATGTAATTCTGCAAATGCTCTGGTACCTGCATAACGTCCAGTTCTTCGATGTAATAGCGGCCCAGATCGTCATAGTCATGGATATCGGGGTAAACCTCATAGCAATCCAGATTCTCGGTGAGGTTGATGATCTCCTGCAGGCTGCCGCAATGGTCGCCCATTTCCATACCGGCCTGAAACTGTGCGTATTCGCTTTCGCTCATTTCATCCAGCTTCGATGCCAGATAATTCAGCTCGTCCAGATTTTCATATTCACCCAGCTTACTGTAAAGACCGTCCACATAGCAGTCATAGTCCGTGATGAACCATTCCTCATAGGGCTGGCCGAAGTCATCCTTCTGGCCGATCCCGATCCGCTTAAACACTTCCTTCAATTCCTCGGCGGTGGTGGGAAACTTCACCCACTCGCCCACAAGCTCGCCCTCATTGTACTTCCCAAGATTGGTGATAAAGGCGGCAAAGGGATAATCCTTGTCGTGATCGTAATATGGCATATCAGCACCTCCTTACAGTTCCGGCGCAGATTTTTCCTTATGGGGCTGCGCCTTGTTTTTCTCCGCACATTCCTTCTTGCCCTGTTCCAGCCGTTCCCGGATGGAGGGCTTTTTCTCCGGCTCCGCAGGGCGTTCATGATTCCACTCGTCACCGGAGAGAGAAATGTATCCGTGTTCCGTAAAATGGCCCTGTTCCTCCTGCATGGCGTACTTGCCAAACGGAACAGGGTCGATTGCTTTCAGAAGTTCCGGGGGCAGCAGCATATCCATGTGCTGTGCCAGATACCGCCACCCCAGATCGTTCAGATTGTGGATATTGGGCTCAAATACGAAATAGTCGATGTTTGCCGCAAACTCCTTGAACTGCTCCGGCGCTGTCAGCTTGAAAGGCGATGCCTGCACTGTCGCCAGCAGTTTCCGGTCCTCCGGGGAGAGGGCAGCCACCGCCGCCCTCACTTCGGGTAAATGTTCTAAAGTCTTATTTTCTGCCATTGACACCTTCCTTTCTTTTCGGAAATTCCAGCTTGAAATTGATATACTTGCCGCCTGTGTCATCCAGGATCACCGCAGCGTCATAAGCAGCCTGTTTCTTTTCAGACCACATTCCCTTGACATTAGTACGCCCCTTTTTCAGAAGGTCCGCTGCCATCTTCTTTGTCAGCTCTTTCTTGCGGCTCGTCCAGAAGCGGTCATTTTTCCAGAGGACAAAACCGCAGGAACGATCCGAACACGCAAAGTTTTTCTTGCCCTCATAGACCGGCTGGCCGCAGCGGGGGCAGGTACCGATCACTTCCTTCTCCGGGGCAAACAGCTTTTTTCCATCCTCGGAAATGCAGGAATAGGTGGATACGATCTCTTGAACCATCGTGCGGATACCGTCCATGAAGGTATCCGGGTCAGCGCCGCCCTTTGCGATCTCCGTCAATTTCTGTTCCCATTCCGCTGTCAGCATGGGAGAGGTCAGCGGCTCCGGCAAGACCGTGACAAGGTTGATACCGGCTTTTGTGGGGATCAGGCTCTTGCCCTTGCGTTCCACAAATCCGGCTGCTACCAGCTTTTCGATGATAGCCGCCCTGGTCGCAGGCGTGCCAAGACCTTTTCGCTCCGCCTCATCGGGAATATGGCCCAGGCCACCATCTCTTGCCCCTTTGGGGCAATTCACCTTGTCATCCTTGCCTGCGTTCTCCATAGCGGACAGGAGGGTATCTTCGGAGTAGGGCTTCGGCGGCTGGGTAAAATGCTCGGTGACGGAAACCTCCGCGCCGTCAAAAGTCTGCCCTTCGGTGAAGTCCGGGAGCGTGCCGCCGTCCCCGTCCGCAGGCTTTTCCTTCAGGAAGGCGCGGAAAATACGGTCGATCTCCCGCCAGCCTTCGGAAAGAATACGCTTGCCTTTCGCGGTGAAGGAATGGCCGCAGCAGTCGAAAGTTACCGTGACCGCCTCATACACATACGGCTCCGCCGATGCACACAGCAGCTTGCAGCAGACCAGCAGGAACAAATTGCGCTCTCCCAGAGGCAGAGCCTTGATATCCGTTTTTTCAATCTCCATCGTGGGGATGATAGCGTGGTGGTCGGATACATCTTTGTCGGAGATCATGGCCTCCACCAGCGGGAAGAAGTTTGTGCAGCCACCAAAGGGCGGCAGCTTTGCCGCCAGGTGGATCACACAGGAGGCCGTTTCCGCCATGTCGGAGGTCAGATACCGGCTGTCCGTGCGGGGATAGGTCAGCAGCTTCTTTTCGTAGAGGCTCTGGGCGTAGTCAAGGGTCTGCTTTGCCGTGTATCCGAACAGGCGGTTTGCCTCCCTCTGCAAGGTGGTGAGATCATAGAGCTTCGGCGGCTGTTCTTTCTTCTGTTCCTTCGTGACAGAGGTACAGGTGACGGCCGCACCCTTGCACATGGCCGCTGCCTGTTCCGCCTCTGCCGGATCGGTGAATTTCTCCGACACTGCTTCGGCTCCGTCCAGCACCAAGCGCAGCAGATGATATTTTTCCTTGTGAAACAGCGTGATCTTCGCGTCACGCTCCGCCAGCATTGCCAGTGTGGGGGTCTGAACACGGCCCACATTCAAGGTGCGGTGATAGAGAACGGAGAAAAGGCGCGTGGCGTTGATCCCCACCATCCAATCCGCTTTCTGGCGGCAGAGGGCAGATTGATACAGGGCTTCATAATCGGTGCCGGGGCGCAGATCAGAAAAGCCCTCCCGGATAGCGCTGTCCTCCATCGAGGAAATCCAGAGACGGAGGACCGGCTTGCGGCAGCCGGTCATTTCATACACCAGACGGAAGATCAGCTCACCTTCACGCCCGGCGTCACAGGCATTGACGATGGTATCCACATCGGGGCGGTCCATCAGGGCGCAGAGATTTTCAAAAGCGTCCTCCTTGCCTGGTGCCAGCACATAGCGGAACGGCTCCGGCAGAATGGGAAGATCATCATAGCGCCATTTCTTGAAACGTTCGTCATAGCCGCCCGCATCCATCGGGGATACCAGGTGCCCAACGCACCAGGATACGAGAAGGCCGCTGCCCTCATAAAAGCCATCAGCCCTGGATGAAGCACCCAGGGCCGATGCGATAGATTTTGCCACACTCGGTTTTTCTGCGATAATCAGTTTACTCATTCTTTTCCTCCGTTTCCTCGTCCTCAGTCAGATATTCTTCTTCATCCTCCAGGTCGAAATCATCCAGATCGGCGGGAACTTTCTTTCCCTGCTTCGGTTTCAGCACCAGGAAATAGACCGCCGCGCCGCCTCCGGCTGCAAGGATCAGCAGCACCGCCAGGATCGCCCCGGTATTGCTTTTCTTTTCGGGTTCCGGATTCTCCGGTTCGGTGGGCTCCGCAGCTTTCTGTTCTGTGCCAATACATTCACTAAGGTTTTTTACGCAGACCGGGCAAGCGGTATTGACCGCTCCGGCCTGGCACTTCTCCGTACAGGTGCAGACAATAGGTGTTTCCGCCCTTTTTCCATCCTCCGTAAGCGCCATGAGGTCGGCTTCATCCACCTGGTTCAGAAAATGCACGGTTTCCTCGCCCTCGTCGTCACGGTCGATAATGAGATAGAACACATTTCCGTTTTTCGTTTCCACCGTGATAAACTGCTTGCCGCCTGCGGTGGGACTGCCGATATCGTCAATCAGTGACAGGTTCCCATCCGGCGTCAAAGCGGCACCGCCATTCAAACCTCCGCCCAACATCCCCAGCAGATTTTCCAGCGTTTCCGCGTCCAGAGAGAAAGAGCCTTCCCCGGAGCCAGCCTCGCCGTCACTTACCGTCATGTAGCCGGAATAGACATAGCCGACTTTCTCCGGCAGGATGACCTTCAGCCAGTCGCCGTCCGTGCCGATCACCTTCACGGTCGTTCCATTGGGAAGCTGGGTGAAGGCGGTGTAGTCCATTCCCGCGCCCGTGCGGACATTCAAATTGCCGCCGCCCGTGGTGACAGTACCGATCTGCCCGGAGTCATTTTCGCCGGAACTGAACTGGATACCATCCTCGGTGACGGATACCGTAACTTGGCTGCCCGCCAAAGCGGAAAGCAGATCAGAAATATCACCGGCCGTTTCCTGTTCGGTCACGGACTCCGTGTTTTCCTCGCCGCCGCTGGCAAAGGCGGTGACAGAAAAAGCGGCAGTGCTGAGCACCACCGCCAAAAGAGCCGATACCATTTTTGTCATAAAGTTATGCTTCATCCTCATATCCCTCCGTTTCCTCATGCTCATTGCTGGCCTCCTGCAGCATACCTTCCGGCAGGGAGATCATACCGCTGGCATAGGCTTTCAGGAAGGCGGTCAGTTCCTTGTTGTCCATCTTCACGGCTTTCACCATGCGGACGATTTCCAGATTTTCTTCCTCCGCAAGCTGCGCCTCCAGCGCGCGAAGGCGTTTCTGCTGCTCCGCGATCTTTTCTTTGGTTTTTGCAATGTCATTGCGGATCTTCTGTGTCGTTGCCATAAATCAAATTACCTCCATATCGTTTTTTAGTTGTAGGGCGGTCGCCCGAAAGCGTAAAAGTGGGATTGCCAGTAGCTTGTGTTGATATCTGCATACTGGATGGGGTCGCCGCAATGCAGCATTTTTCCACCGCCCACATAGATACCCACATGGGAAACGCCCGGCGTATCGTAAGTGCCGACGAAAAAGATCAAGTCGCCGGGTCTTGCGTTGGCAGAGGATACCGGGGTGGAAATATTGTAGAGCCCCTGGGCTCCCAGCCTGCCCGTATTGCAGACGCCGCTTTGCGTCAGCACCCAGGACACGAAGCCGGAGCAATCAAAAGAAGTGTTCGGATTGCTGCCGCCCCAGACATAGGGATAGCCGATATACTTCTCCGCCTCGGTAATGAGCGCTGCAAAGGTTTCATCTTCCAGTGCGGAAGGCGGAATATCATAGGTGGTGGGTGGTTTGGTGTACTTGTCTACATAGCCGGAGCCGGGGAACAAATCTTCCCGGTTCCCCAGCGTTGCCATATAGACCGCATACAGGGAAAGCGTTTCTTCGTCCATGATGTAGACCGGCACATGGGAAAGGTCGAAGTTTTCCAGCTTTACCTTGCAGATATAGTAGTTATACGGTACTTCCACGTCATAGTCATTTCCTTCGCTGTCTGTCCGTGTCTCTGTCCGATAGCGTACCTCCACTTCCACGGTCTGCGTCAGGATGTACTGCTTTTCAAAGAGCATTTGCAGCTCCGCCTGAACCTCGTCAATGGTGAACACCCCTTCATGGAACGCCGTGAGAATGGAGATCAGCACATAAGGGTCATGTTCGATCTCGTCCAGGTCAAAACGGTATTCGTCATATCCGGGGTGCAGAGACTCATAGTGGTCCAGCTCATATTGAAGCTCCTGCTCCAGTTCACAGTAGGCCGCCTCCGCAGCCAGCATATCCGCGTCCTCGGAGAGATAAGAGGAAGTGAATACACCACCCACGCCAGAGCCCGCCATCATGGAACAGGAAGATACCCCGCCAAACAGCAGAGCAACACAGGTACCAATGCCGATCACCAGCAGTACCGCCCGGCTATGGTGCTTGATGTAGAGGAATGTTTCCTTGAATGCGTCCTTTGCTTTCTGCGCCGCACTTTTCGCCGTGACCGCTGTGTTCTTTGCTGTTTTCTCTGCCTGCCGCAGCTCCTTTGCGTAGTTCCGCTTGATACGCTGTTTCTGCAGAAAGCGGGATACCGGGTTAGAAGCTGCCAATGCAGGATCATCATGCAGTGCCTTTTGGTAAAGGTAGTCGGCGTTTGCCTTAAAAGAAGCCTGCTCTGCCTTCGCCGCGTCACGCCAGGGCTTTGTGCGGTGATGGTGGACGGCGGTACGGACTTTGCCTTTTCCGTAGGCAAGCCCGCGTTCCGTCAGCACCTCGCCCTTGTGTCCAGCCTCAACACCCACATTTTCCTGTTCCACCTCATGCACCTTCGCATGGGCAGCGTGGACAATCTCATGGACCGGCCGAGAAAGCGGATTGTGCCGCAATCGTCCGTTGGGGCGTTTCTCCACTTCTTCAAAGTGAAGCTGCGTTTTACCTTTTCCGGCTGTCTCGTCAAAAACACGCTCGGTACGGAGAACTTTCTTTGTGGGGATAGCGGCTTTTGCCGCGTCCAGCCTGTCCGCCGCACGGTCGGAACGGTCGATGTACTTTCCAAGTACGGGATCGACACGTTCTTCCTCGGTAAATTGCAGGCGGTAGGACGGGCGCTGCCTTGCGGCAGAACCATCCCGCACCGCCTGGGTGTCAGCCTTTTCCGCCTTTCGTGCGCTTTTCTTCTCATGGTGTTCCGCCGCACGCAGGGCGAGGTCAGCCGCAGCGCCAGCGGATTCTTCCGAAGAAGCGGACAGCTCCGTTTCCGGCTCCCGGCTGCTGATATGTTCCACCTCTCCCGTGGCAAGGTTTTCCGATACCGCACCGTCACGGGTCATTTTCTGCGTGATCTTATCGGTCGCTTTCAGTTCCCTCATAGGCAGTCACCTTCCTTTCCATAGGGGCAGAAGTCACCGCAGGTGCCATTCTCGATCATGGCGATATAGCGGAAAATGGGATAGGCCTGGGGCGGGCAGACCGCATTTCCCAATGTTTTCAGCCGCAGCGCCCGGTCATCCATGCGCTCGGTCATGCGGGGGATTCCTTCCGGTTCGGCGGCCCAGAGGATACGTCCGTCCATCCTTTCGGAAAGCCCATGAGCCATTCCACCCAATCCGGGTTCAGTGCTGCCGTTTCGGACACCGGCCGCTCCTGGGAGATGATCTGCGCCGACAGGTTCCCGTCCTTCTTCGTCGGATCGAAGGCCGATGGCTTCAAGGTCGAGCGGAAACCGTCCGACGCCACCGGGGTCAGATAGAATACCGCCGCTGACAGGCTGAGGCTCCAGATCGCCCCGTTTCGGTTCCTCTTGCGGAATATCCCATTGTCCGACAGGAACACATCCAGGCTTGCCGCGTCCCTGGCGGTGTTGTTGTCGGAGGCAAGGGGTGTGGGAAACATCAGCCGCGACGATAAAAGTTCGCTGGCGCTCATGCCATGCGCCGACACCGCAAGCCGGAAATACGAATGGGAGAACAGCGTATCCCGCTTTTGCCAGGTCAAAGATCGTTTTGTCGAGCCCCATATTGATGAAGCCAGCAACATTTTCCCCAAGCACCCAACGGGGCCGCAGCTCGGTAATAACGCGGCACATTTCCGGCCACAGGTAGCGTTCATCTGCAAAGCCCTTCCGTTTTCCGGCGGTGGAGAAGGGCTGACAGGGAAAGCCGCCTGAGATAACGGTAACTGTTTCAAGTCCTGTTTTTTCAAAAAACGCCTCCTTCGTAAAAGTAGTAATATCCCGGAACCTGGGAACATCCGGCCATCGTGCGGAGAGGACGGAGTGCGGAAAATCCGCCCACTCACACTGGCAGACGGTTTCAAACCCGGCGGCCTCCGCCGCCAGGTCCAGACCGCCAATGCCGGAAAACAGGCTCACATGGGTCAGTTTATTCATGGTCTTTCGGCGCACGGAACGGTTCGATCTCACTTTCCAGCTCCGCAAGGACCGCCTCCATATCTGCTGTGACCGCCTTGCTTCTGGCAATCAGCCGGTTCATCACATCAAAGAAGGTTTCGCCCTCCTGTTTTTCTTCCGTATGCAAATAGCGGGGATCATTCATGTTCGTTTTCTCCTTTCCCGGTTTCACCAAGTTTTGTTGTCATAATGCTGTAAAGCTCGTTGTCCTTCGGGAAGTCATCCACAAAAGGCAGGATCACATTACCGAAGAAGATCAGCCCCTCGCCGGGGCCTGCGTTGCTGATATGTGCCGCCTGCTGGTTGGAGATATTCAGGCGCTCGCAGAGGATTTTCCTGTCTCCGCTGGCCTGGTTCAGAAGGTACACAAAATCGCTGTTTTCAAAGATGTTCTCGATCTCCGGGGAGGAAAGCAGGTCCTTGATGTTCTGCGTAATTCCCGTTGGAATACCGCCCCATTTGCGAAAGCGTTTCCAAATCTCCACGCTCCAGGAACCAACCTCGCCCCGCAGCAGAAGGTGGAACTCGTCCACGAAATACCAGGTAGATTTGCCCTGATCCCGGTTCTGGGAAACACGGTTCCACACCTGATCCTGGATCACCAGCATACCCAGGCTTTTGAGCTGCTTTCCCAGCTCCTTGATATCGAAGCAGACAATGCGGTTGTTGATATCCACATTGGTACGGTGGTTAAAAACATTCAGGCTGCCATGCACATATAGTTCCAGTGCCGCCGCAATCCGCTGCGCCTCTGGCTCTGGCTGCCGTTTGATCTCGTCATACAAATCTTCCAGCAGCGGCATATTCTCCGGGCGGGGGTCTGCGATATAGGGGCGGTATACAATTCGCACGGCACGGTCAATGACCGTCTTTTCCACCGGCTCCAGACCGTTCCGTCCGCCTGCCGCCAGTTCGCAGAACGACAGGATAAAGTCAGATTTCAACGCCAGCGGGTTATCATCCTCGCTGTAATTGAGGTTGATGTCCATAGGGTTCACATACTGTGTACTGGTAGGTGAGATTTTGATGACCTGGCCTTCCAGACGGTTCACCAGCGGAAAATATTCCGCCTCCGGGTCGCAGATCAGGATATCGTCCTTTGTGTTCAGGAACACACCCACGATGGAACGCTTTGCGGAAAAACTCTTGCCGCTGCCGGGTGTGCCTAAGATCATGCCGTTGGGTGTTTTCAGCTTTTTGCGGTCAGCAAGGATCATGTTGCCGGAAGTGGCATTGAGTCCATAGTAGAGGGCTTCGCCGCCGTGGAAAATCTCCTGTGTGGTGAAGGGAACGAACACCGCCACCGCCGAAGTGGTAAGCCCACGCTGTATCTTAATGCGGTTGACGCCCAGGGGCAGAGCCGACACGAAGCCGTCCTCCTGCTGAAAGTCCAGCCGCACCAGGGAGCAGTTATATTTCTGTGCCACGCTTGCCGCACGGAGAAGGTCATTCTCCAGCTTTTGCTTGCTGTCCGCAAAGTTCACCACCAGGAAGGTCATTAGGAACATTCGCTCATTTCTGCTTTGCAGGTCACGGAGGATGTTCTTTGCCTCGCCTGCATAGGTGGCAAGGTCGGTGGGGATGATATCCATGTCGAAACCTTCCCGCACTGCCTTTTTCTGTGCGTCGATCTTCATACTGTCAATGTCAGTGATTTTCCGCTTGACCGTTTTGATCGCCTCGTTCTGATCCATACTGCGGATATGGAGGCTGACAAGCAGCCCGCTGTCCGTATCCAGCAGTTCAGTGAGCATACGGTCATCCATTTCCGGTGCGCTGATCTGCAGAAAGGACACGGCACAGAATTTATCCGCCATCGTGAACTTCCTTGCTTCACCGAAGCGGAAAGAAGAAGGTGCGATAAAATCCTGGACCGACAGGCCGGAAGGGGCAAGCCAGCTCCATTCAAAGGCAAACCGTTCCCCGCCCGGGTGCAGGATGCCGTGGAGCATTTCCAGCCACTCCTTGCCGCCAAGCTCCTTTGCCAGAGCGCCCATGACCTTGAAATGGTTGAGGGCGTCCATGACGATTCGGGAAAACCGTGCCCGTGCGGTTTTGCTGTCCCGTGCCTCGATGGTGAGGGTCAGGTACTTTGTTTTGATAAGACCGTTGTTGCCCCGTTCAAGCTGCTTGCGGAGCATTTGCGTGTAAAGCTCACGGATATGGTCGAAGTGATCTCCCTGCGCCGCGATCTCGATACGCTTCACAAAATCCTCCCGGTTCATGCGGCGGCTCACAAGGGAGAGCTGCATTCCGATAGAAGCGTCATGGGCGTTATACATATCGCAGAGGGCTTCAAAGATCGCCGTCTGGTCGTCAGGCTTTGCAAGCTGATAATTCACATCCTCGAACTCGATACACTTCGACCAGGTGTGGTCGTCCAGCTTGCACAGGCCGTCCGGGTACATCTGGCGGAACGGTAAAGTGTCCTGTGCGGAATGTACCTTGCCGTCGCCTCTGGCAGTTTCCAGGATACGGCTGATCTCACGCTTTTCTGCGGCGGTGAGCTTTACCGCTGGTTTTGCCGCCTGCCGTGCCTGCGGCTCTGGCTTTCGCTTTCTGAACAATGGCTTTCACCTCCTTTTCCGCCCGGGCCTGCCGCTCCAGGGCTACATAGAAATTGTTTGTCTGGTAAGGCCGTTCCTTCGTCCGCAGGAACATACAGCGGATGATCTGTCCGGCCACCACCTCCAGGGGTTGGCCGTGCCGCTCATACATGGCGAGTAGAAAGAACGGGAGCATGACGATAATCATGCAGAACGCGGCGGCGCTGTTGCTGGCCGTGCGTCTGAGCAAAAAGAAAAGCGGTACTCCGATGAGTGCCGCCGCTCCGAAACATATAAGCTGCCGTTTGGTAAGCCCAAACAGCACTTTGGATTTTACTTTCGTCAAATCCTTTGGAATGGTTACATACGCCAATTTATCAAGCCTCCTTAATGCGCTCCGAACAGGCTCTTAGAGAGGCTGCCGGTCTTGAACAGGGCGAAGCACAGCAGGACCGTGTAGCCCATGCAGGCCCATATCGCGCCTGAGATATTTCCGTCCGTGGCGATACTCTGTACCAAAACAGAGTAGATTCCCACGCACACCATGATAAGAAATGCCTGGAACGCCAATGCAAACAGAGATTTCAAGTAGTTCTGCCCCGTATGGCTCCAATCCCGGTTCGTCATGGTGGCAAGCGGGATCGGTCCAACGGAAGTCGTCAAATACACCTCGATCATGCGGCCGTAGATGACAAGCATGATACAGATGGAAAGGGCGTTCATGGTAAGCCCTACGAAAAGGGACTGGAACCACAGCCCAAACAGTTCTCCCGTGCCCAGGGCTTCAAGCTGCGCCTCCATATCCGTGATGACGCCGCTGATATCAATGGAGGTATTTCCGATGATGACGCCTGCGCTGCTGTTCACAACGCTTTGCCCCACATCGAAGATACCCATGACGATATTCCATGTGTTCGTCACAATGAGAACGGCACAGAATGTTTTGAAAATCCACTTGAAGAACATCCAGGTGTCTACATCGTGCAGATTGTTTTTCTCTGCCACAAGCTGGATCAGCTCATAACACATTACGAATGTCAGGATAACCCCGGCGATTGGAACGATCACCGTTTCAGAGAGATTTCGGATCATAGAAAAGACGCCGCTGTTCCATGCCAGCGGCGTCTGTCCCACTTCACCGGCAATCTCGCCTACTTTGGTATTGACCGTATCGAACATGCCCGACAGGTTTCCCGTGATCCCCTCGATGAGCAGCCCTCGGAGCCATTCATCGAGTTTGTCGAGTATGCCGCCCATAAGCGATCACCGCCGGACGATCAGCCGAACAGGCCGGAGAGCAGAGGTACAAGGGTGATGCCGATGAGGGCGACACCGCCGCCAGCCATCAACTGTTTCATACCCTGGCTTTTGGAAGCAGGGTTATCCTGGCCGTAACCTTCCAGAAGGTTGATAACGCCCCAGATACCAAGACCTGCGCCCAGGGCCACTACGAGAGTCTGCAAAACACCAACTGCACTGTTGAAAAATTCCATAAAATAATCCTCCTGAAAAATGTTTTTGATTTTGGGTTAAGTTGTTGCGTCAATCTCGTACACATCGAAGGTGTCCGTGGGTTTTACCACGGCACGTTGCTTCTTCATGTACCGTTCCATGTCAAAGACATTTTTAGGGTCGGCGTCGGCCGTGTATCGGTAATTCGGATGCCGGGTGAGGTCGTACTTCTCCGAAAGGAACGGGCGCACGCCCCGCAGCATGAAGATACACTTGCTGCCGTCCATCACTGCCAATTCGTCCTGGGTCATCAACTCCTTTCCTAATTTCTGATAACTGAGGCCATGGGAAACCTGACTGCCCCGGTTTTCGGACTGGTTATAGAGATCAATGGTCTCTTTCCCCAGCAGCTCCGAAATTTCCTTGAGCGTGGATTTCTCTTTGCCTCCCAAAAACAAGGTGCTGTCACAGTTACCGACAATGGTATCTGCCGCATCCTTGTAGATGGTCTTTAACTGGCTCTGCGACTGCAAAATAATAGAAGCCGATATCTCACGGCTTCGGATGGTGGCAATCAGCTTATCGAAGTTCGGTATCTGGCCGATGTTGGCAAACTCGTCCAGAATCAGACGGACATGGACGGGCAGCCGCCCACCGTAGAAGTCATCCGCCTTGTCGCAGAGCAGATTGAAAAGCTGACTATACATGAGGGCGGCCACGAAATTGAAAGTGCTGTCCGTATCCGACAGGATCACAAACAATGCGGTCTTTTGGTCGCCCAGGGTGTCCAGTTCCAGTTCGTCATACTCCATCAGGTCCCGCAGCTCCTTGATATCGAAGGGAGCAAGCCGGGCACCGCAGGAAATGAGAATGGATTTTAAGGTTTTGCCCGCCGCCATCTTGAATTTGCGGTACTGCTTGACGGCGAAGTGATCCGGCTCCCGTTCCTCCAGTTGAGAAAAGAGCAGGTCCACCGGGCTTTGATAGGTTTCGTCATCCTCTCTGGCTTCACTGGCATTGATAAGGTCCAGAAGTGTGATGAAGTTCTTTTCTTCCTCCGTGGCCTCGTACCAGATGTAGCCGATCAGTGCGGAATAATAGAGGCGTTCCGCTTTGACCCAGAAATCTTCCGAAGATTTTTCGCCTTCGCCCTTCGTGTTCATAATCAGGGCGTTCACCAGCTTTAAGATATCCTTCTCTGATCGAATGTAGGACAGCGGGTTGTATTTCATGGATTTTCGGAAGTTTATCAGGTTGAGGCACTTGATACGGTATTTCTTCCGCTCCAGGAAAGTGCCGATCTCCGGCAGCAAGGTTCCTTTCGGATCGGTGCAGACATAGGACGAATGGGCTTGTAGCAGCGACGGCTTACAGAAGAACCGCGTCTTGCCGCTGCCGGAACCGCCGATCACCAGAATGTTTTTGTTTCTGGCATACTTCGGCTGCTTTGGACGGCTCGCCATTGTGATTCGCTCCGTCTGCGTCATGGGGATGTTCTGGAAAAAGTCCTTGTCCATGTAGGGAGCGATATCCGCCGCCGTACCCCAGCGGGCAGAACCATACTCGATCCCGTGGCGATACTTCTTAGCGTTCTTGCCTTTCAGGTAGACCGCCATGCGAAGGATCACCGCACCGGCTATGCCGATCAGCAGGTCCGTGGGATGGAAACTGAGCCACGGGGAGGAAAGCGCTGCCGTGAAGCCGTCCCCGATGGAAAGTAGCTTGCCGGAGAGGTCAGAACCGGGCGCAAGCCGGAAAGCCTGTGCCAGCTTATCGAAGGGATACACGAACAGAAGATACGGAAGGTTCAGCAAAAACAGTTTTTTCATATTCATCTCTGCACGCTCCGATCTTTGACCTTTACTTTCTCCCGGTCAATGGTGCGGTGTTCCGTTTTCTCTGCTGCCTGTTCCTTCGCCTGGGTCAGCCGCTCCCGGATGGATGGCTTTTCCTCACGGCTCATTTTCCGGCTGGCAAACTCCTGAAACGCCGCTGTGATGGCATCCGCGTCCCGGCTTTTGAAAAAGACCAGGTAACGGGGCTGTTCGGCGGCGGTGTCCTTCTTCAAGGCAAAATCCACATGGTATTTCTTCGCCACACGGGAGAAAGCCTTGATATTTTTGTCGCTGATCTCGATATTGGCAAGACCGGCGTTCTGGCTGGCAAGCTGTTTAAGGCTCTGCCTGCCACGGTAGATTTTGGGCTTCTGGCTTTTCTGAATTTCCTCCAGGAATTTTTTGACGGCCTTTTCAAAGACCTGCTCGCTTAGCTTGGCTCCGTCAACAATGAGTGTCACGGCGCCCCGCGTTACTTCCTCCTGCATTTAGCCTCGCCCCCTTTGCCCGTCCCCGTACATATCGTGCTGCACCAGGGAAGAATAGTAGCTGTTGATGGTGGTCGGGGCGTTATACAGCGCCGCCAGAAGATATTTCTTGATATTGCGGACATAGGTGGTGTTGTCCTTCATGCAGTCCATAACATACTGAACATGGGAACTGTCCAGCTTCATAAACCTGGACTTTACCACCTCCGCCGGATAATCGTCTCCGGCAATGCGGATGACTTTGCGGGCAGAACACACGGTATCCACGATCAGGTCAACAATCTCGTCAAGCTGCTCACGGTCGATATGGCTGTCCTGCACCAGATAGCTGTACTCGATGTTATCCAAAATCACTTCACGATAACATTCTCTGGCTCCCATCCTATCCGTTCCCATCCTCACCCCTGCGGGGGTAGGGGGATTTGATTGGATAGGATTTGATAGTTCCGTACTTGATAAATCAGTTCTTGATGGATAGTTACTTGATTCTTCTTTATTTAATTGGGCGGGTTCTTCCTGAACAGGCGTGACCAATGTTGGGTTTGCCTGTACGGGATTTTCCCGTATAGGTTTTTCCTGTGCAGGTGTTGGCTCTTTAGGCTGCTCCAGAATGGTGTACTCGATCGAACCAAGCTGACCGTTTGCGCCTCTCACGCGCTCACGGATCAGATAGCCGTGTTCCTCCAACTCTCGGATGCCGCCGCTGATACTGTCGATGCCGTCCTTGCAGATACGGGCAAGCCCCTTCATGGTGTAGTCCCAGTTCTCTGGCAGGGATAGCATGAGGGATAGAAGTCCCTTTGCTTTCAGCGACAGGGACATATCCCGCAGATGGTGGTTTGACATGACCGTGTAATCACGGGTCTTTTCGATACGGAAAACTGCCATGCCTGATACCTCCTTCCTCATGGTTTGAAAAGTGTTGATTTTCGGTGTTTCCTCCGTCTGTATCTCTCCCATACCCTTCACATGGGAAAACATCCATGCCCCTTTCGGTTCGTGGCACAGAGGGGAAGGAACAGCGGATTTTCCACCTTTTTTGATACAGTTTTCAGTTCCCTACAATTCACGGTCTTTGTGGTCATAGCGGAGGTTGCCAGCTATGACCTTCGCATGGTTCTTTATTTTGATAAATCCCTTGTCCTGGTTCTCCAGGGCCTTTCCGTATCCGGCTTCGGTCAGGAACAGGCGCATTTTATCACCCTTGTATCCCATGGGGGACTCATGGGAGAGGACGTCAAAGACGATCATGTGGCGGGTATCGGGATCGAACCGCTCCAGGGCCATGATATCGTGACCGGTCATCTTCTGGGCACCGGATTGCTGCCTGGCCTCCGCCAACATTTCCCCGATAGTCCTTGCCTTGCCGGGCAGACGGTAATTCTTCTGAACATCCCGGATCACATCCATGCACTCCTTATCGGAGAGAGGACGGAGCTTTTTCAAAAGGCCTTCCGCCGTGTCCTTCATGGCCTTGTCAGGTGCATAGCGCCAGGTCATGTAAATTTCATTCAGAGCGGCCCCCTGGCTGGTGCCCTCGACCTGATAGATCATCCTTTTTTCAGCTTCACTTAAATTCATTTATCCGGCTCCTTCCTAAAATGGGCAACAAAAAAGCCACAGGTTTTTTATGCCTGCGGCTTGTGCCATGCTTCGCTTATGTGGGAGCGGAAGACAACAGAAAAGGGATACCATTCGTGAAAATAGTATCCCTGCTCTGTAAACTTATTCAATTTTTGATGGTTGCATTGTCTGTCACTGTCCACAAAGCCTTGATTTTACTTGTTTTTCTCAACCATCCTTATCAAAGCCTTGCATTTACAGGGCTTTCCGGGCGTGAAAATCGGATAGGCGATACTTTATACCTTTACCCCCGAAAATGGCGTTCTACTGCGTAACATTCACGAAAACAGCACCCATAAAAAGACAGGGCGCGGAAGTCATATACTGGCTTCCGCGCCCTGTTCTTTTTTTGCCTATCTGACATTTCCCTTTTCCATTTCTTCAAGCGGGAACTGCGGGAGGGCTTCTATCAGCTTCTTTGTGATAGACTGGCGCATATCTTCGTTGATTTCCTGTTTCGTGCTTCCGTCTGGCTGTCTGACCGCTACCGTCGATAGCCTGTCGATTTCGTCCTTGTAGCAATCCACGACTTTCTCCACCGCCCATTTCTCCCCGGCAACGGCGGCGCGTATGGTTTCATATTCCGGCATTTTCTGGTTTTCCATGCTCAACGCTCCTCTGCTTTTTGATAGCCCTATCATAGCACAGCGGCGGGGATTTTGCTATCCTTATCCGCGTTCTGTTTCCTTTTCCCGTTCCGGCTGTCTGTCTGCCTGTAAAATGCTGTCAATGTTCTGCTTGATAATATCATATTCCCGGACTTTCTTTTTCAATTTTCCATAGTCGGCGTAAAGGGCTTCTTTCTGCGCTTGGAGGGCTTCATACTCCGATTGCAGCGCGGCGAGGTTCGGGAGCTTCGCAATGCCCGCCGCTTTCAGTGACCTTACGGCGGCTTCATGGAGGATAATTGCCTGTTCCTGTCCGGCGCGGTACTTCTCCCTGTTCCTTGCCTTGCGGTATGCGTCATAGACAGGCTTTGTCTTTTGATAGGTGGAAACATTCTTGATAAGCACCGCCATTTCCGCAAGCCGCTTTTCGGCGTTCTTCAATGCGTCTGCCGCCTGTCCGCTTTCCGCTGCCATTTCCTCAATCCGGCTGACTAAATCCGCGTACTGCTCAATCTTATGTTCCGTCAAGAAATTCATTGTTTTAGCTGCCTGTTTCAGATTGTGGATTTTCGCCCACTGTTCATAGCCCTTACTCTGCGCTGCCTTGATACTGTTCTCAATGTCGATAAGCAGCGACACGCCGCGCTGCTCTCTGGGAGCTTTCGCCACCTTTGTCCGTCTGCCCGCTATCCGTTCCCTTACGGCTTCCTCTGTATAGTCTGCGCCGAGGGTTTTAAGGCGGGTGAAGCGTTCCTGTCCGGGGGCGCGGCATGATACATATTTCCCCGGCTTTATCTCATAGCCCGCCGCCTGTAACCGCGTTAGCAATTCCTCAAAACTGGAAACTTGGGGGATAAGCGCGTCAACAGTGGTTTTCAGCTTGCCTTTCCAACTTGTACCCGTCTTTTCTGCCTGGTACTCCGCATAGCTCTTTCCCTTGCTGCCCTTGCCGGGGACGACAACGGACAAGCCATTTTCCCGGCACAGCTTGTCGCTCATGTTCCGTATGCCGTAATAGCTCCTTTTGTTGGAATTGTATTTATGGTGGTCTACAAAGTTCACCGCGCAAAAAATGATATGGTTATGGACGTGTCCTTTGTCAATGTGCGTCGTGAGTACATACTCATGCTGCCCCTTTGTTACCGCGTCGGCAAGCTGCTTTCCGATTTCATGGGCTTTCTGATAATCGACTTCCCCCGGCTCAAAGGACTGTATCAGATGAAAGGCTAAATTGTTCCCCTTTTGGAGTGCTTGCGACAGGGTATATTCAAACTCAATATCTGCCGTTTCATAGCTGCACCCAAAGGAGGACACAAGCGTTTTCCCGTCTGTCTTATCCGGGTTTTGGATATAGTCAAGGGCTTTACTCAACGTGCTTTTAATAGGCTTAATCTTTGTAACCGCCATATCTCCGCAAGCACCCCCTTTATTTCCTCTATGTCCTCTTGGTATGCGTTCCCCGTCGCGTTTACGCGGCGTGCTATCTGGTTGACGTTGACACCGATTTTCTGTATCTCTGCGGTCATAGCCTTTATATCGGCGTGGTCTATCTGAATGATATACCCGTCAATGGCAATCTTCCGCAGATACGCCGCCATGTTCCGGGTGGGTACGAGCTTCATTTTTTCCAGTATTAAATCCCGTTCCGCTTCCGTCACTCTGAATTTGATTTGCACTGTCCTTTTGCGTCCGTCCATGTGTTCGCTCCTTTCCTTTCCGTTCCGAGGGTTTGGGACACTTCCCAACAAGCAATTTTCAACCGATGCGCCGCAGCGCGGGAGGGCGAAAATACGGAAGTGGTACCCGCTTCCTATGCTTGCTACGAATGTTTTTATCCTTTAGGCTCTTATCACCTACTACGGAGAAAAAGCGATTTTGCCAAACTTACGCAAAAGAAAAACGCTGCAACCTCAAAAAAGATTACAACGCTTTCTAAATCCTGTTCAGTTTTAAGTCGGACATTCCTATTCGCCCTCTTTTTCGACTTCGGAAATCTCCTTTGCCGTTGCGGTTACAATCCGTATGCCTGTATCGCTCATACCGTCAAGAAGCGCGTCAAGCTGCCGCCGCTGCGTGTTCTTCTCCGGCGGCGTTTCTAAAAGGAATTGGTCTACGGATATATGGTAACGCTGTATCAGCTCAAAGAATATCTGTAAACTTGGGTGCTGCCCCTTGTTCTCAATGTTCGCAAGGTAGCGCGGCGAGATAAACATTTCGTCGCCTACTTTCTTGCGGCTCTCCTTGCATCCCTCACGCGCTGCCTTTATCGCTGCCCCAAAAGCCTTAAAGTCGTATCGTGGTACTGGTCTTTTTGCCATAGTTATTCACCCTATTACATTTTACTGTTCCCCTTTCTTCTTGGATATGTCTACGTAGTTCTATCAGTTAGCCAAAATAATTCATATATATATATGTTGACAACAAGCTGCTTTTGTATATAATATTATATAAAAGGGGG
>ENA-OVFS01000702-OVFS01000702.1-human-gut-metagenome-genome-assembly--contig:-NODE-702-length-29905-cov-6.103518_pt1 | contig 29905 bp, 24 predicted proteins | sample MGYA00237763_ERZ505405 | MGnify/ENA primary metagenome ERZ505405 (study PRJEB26158, sample SAMN06016401) | human gut metagenome | biome: human gut; feature: ankylosing spondylitis patient; material... | reverse complement strand
GGCGGGCAACCATTGGAAGGTAGTCGGCTCTTCATTGGGGAGCCTTGAAAGGGATAAATGGCGTTGTCATGGTCGGTGGTTTTTGCGTTGTTTCGAGGATAACGGCACCCGCCGCCGCTTTGTTTCACCACGGGGCGCGATTGCGCTTCCTTGCCGGTAGTTGCGCAGATGGGCTGGCGGCAGGGATATGCACGAAAAAAGCCCTCGGATCAGATGATTCGAGGGTTGATAAATTTGCCCAATGCAAAATCAATATCGTTTTATGCTATAACAGCAGCATCATTTAACTTTACTTTGTCTTCGTTTCTTACAACTCGACCGGATTTTGCAGCGAATGCAATTCCTCGAGTCATGGAAGCCATGACATTATCTCCAAGACGAGTGTAGTTGAATTGATGTGCTGTTTCACGAATCAAATCCACTTCCAACAGAGCTCCTTGCTCTTCCAGAATCCGGCAAACGGCAACGGCAACCTCTTCCGGCGCAATGTCCAATGCCTCTCGTTTGGATTCAGGACGATAGATATTGTATGATTCCGGATACTGATCTTCATTCCAGAAGAAGAGTGATTCTTTCCCCGTAGTTCGAAGGTTCATTCGTTTCAAGAGAAAATTCATATGAGCCGCAAGGCGAGTACCCATGCGAGCGATAGCAAAGGAATTCAACACTCGCTTACAAAGCAATGTTCGACTGATAGGAGCTTCCATTTTTATAACAGACCGTATTTTATCCATCACTTGTGAGTCATAATAACCTTGAGCAAAATCATCCGATGTCACCGGCGTATATTCCAACTCTGCAATTTGATAAGGATGTATCTGCACGTCAGTCTCCTGCTCTACAAGTTCAGGAGCATCCAAAACCGGCGCCTCTTCACAAGGGCCCGATTCAGTCGAGGTATTGGACGCAATGCCCGATGCCTCTTCTGATTGAGGTCCATTTGATCCGGATTCCTTGATTTCCGAATGATGCCGTATCTCTTCTTCGATGGCTGCGACCAATGTTTCGATCGTCCGAGAACGGTTTTCCCACCAATCCATGGCCCAGACATGATAAAGCCGCCATCCGAGCATTTGCAGAACACCGGATTGGGTAACGACCCAATCGTGGGCCGTACGGGCTACATTGTGGTTGTAGCCATCGCACAAGATTCCCAACAGATACTTCTCCGGGTATTCAGGATCGACGACTCCAATATCAATCCGGTATCCGGAGCATCCGACATTCACCCGGGTATGATAGCCCCGCTTTTCCAATTCTGCGGCTATGGAACACAGCAAGGCATCTTCCGATCGACGGTCGGCCGACTTCTGATAAGAGAGCGACTCCCGGCCCTTCTCGGCATATTCAAGAAACGCTTTGAGCCCGGCCACACCCTCGGCCGATGTCCGGTTCAAATCAATTTGATCGGACCGTAACGTCGAGAAAACCTTCATCTCGTAACGGGCCCGGGAAACAGCCACATTTAATCGCCGCCAGCCTCCATCCCGATTCAACGGGCCAAAATTGAGCGCAATACGTCCTGTCCGGTCCGGTCCGTATCCGACAGAGAAGAGAATAACGTCCCGTTCGTCTCCCTGTACGTTCTCCAGGTTTTTGATGAAAATTGGCTCATCGCACTCCAAAGCCAGAGCCTCCAGTGTCGGATTCTCCCTAAAGAGATCGTTCAGCAGGTCCTCGATCAACGATTGCTGATTCGAGTTGAACGTAACCACTCCTATACTTCGCTTCGCTGCAGCGGGATCCGTCAAACGAGCCTTGATCTCCCGAACAATGGCCTCGGCCTCAGCCCGATTCTGACGGGTTGAGCCACGGTCATAGGTTCCATTCACATGCTGAAAATGGACTTTTGTCGTCAGATCGTCCGGCGAAGGGAAGGTCAGCAGTCGGTTGTCGTAATACTTGACATTACTGAAGGCAATCAGGCTTTCGTGTTTGCTCCGATAGTGCCACAACAAGTGTTTCGACGGGATAGATAAGGCCAGACAATCGTCGAGAATGCTTTCGAGATCTTCCTTGTCGGCATTATCTTCGTCGTAGGTATTCGTAGAGAAGAAATCCGTCGGCGGCATCTGTTTGGGATCACCGACGACAATGACATTCCGGCCGCGGGCAATGGCTCCTACGGCTTCGCTGGTCGGCATCTGCGATGCCTCGTCGAAGATTACAAGATCGAACGGCGCACGACCGGCATCAATGTATTGGGCCACAGAGATGGGGCTCATCAGCAGACAGGGACACATGCGTGTCAGCAGATCAGGGATCTGATCAAACAGTCGGCGGATCGACGTTCCCCGGCCTCCGTTTCGGATATTCCGCTGAAGGATTCCCACCTCGGAACTCTGCGCCGCCTCTTTTTGCAGGGCTGGAAGCGCTGATGCCAACTTTGCATAAAGTTCTTCGCGGGTCATACGCTCGAACTGCGAACTTAGTGAGCGAAAGCGCCGGATCTTCTCCTCGAACAGTACTCCATGGAAGGTGCTCATCTGAGGTTCCTGCGACAGAATCTGTTCAGCGTATGCCTGGAACAGACTCTTGTGATAGCATTCGACCACCTTGTCTGCTACAACTTGTCCCTCTTCAACTGCCCGGACCACGGATTCGAGTCCGACCGATAACATTTCCTGCCGCTGCTGATTGTAAACGGTCCAGTCATGCAACAGATCCAGATGCATCAACCAGTTGGAGACAATGGCTTTCAAAGTATCGATCCGTCTGTCATCAGCCTCCGCAAGAGCTGTCGTCCGCAACAATTGTCCGATTGCCTCCGTCTGTTCGCCCATCGCTTTTTCAAGCGACAGGAATCGCTCCAAGACTCGCGCATGCAAACTTTTGAACGATTGCAGCCCGCATTCGAGATTGGCTCGCAAGGTTCGCTTCGAGACTGTCGTCCGCGCTATGTCTCGAGTAATTTGCAACAGGGTTTGTTCAATCTGCTCTGCCGTGCCACGGGCCTCGGAAATCCGGTGCCAGTCTGCTTCTCCGCCATTCCACAACAGCGACAGTATCGGCGACAGCATCTTGCCGAAATCGTCAATTCGGTGTTGAGCGGCTTGATAGGCTTCGAGTGTTGTAAAAAGGTTAGGAATATGGGAGGAATCCAGTTTCGAAGAAACTTTAGTATAACTCTGAATCTGTTTCCGAAGCCTGTTTTGTCCCCAAATCTTGGCCAGCCACCACTTCGAACTGCACTCCTGCCATTGCTTGCTCCATGCGGCTACATCTGCGGTCAAAATTTGCGGACTGAATCCTGCAAGAATTTGCTCGCGCAGATGATTCCGTTCTTCGCCGGTCTGAATGGCCTGACCGACCAGTTTACAGGTTTCGGTCAGATTGTCGGCGGTCAATAATCCGGGAGAAATGGTCTCGGACTCCAATAGCAACCGCACAAGATCGGCCAGCGCCTTGTCTTGATTCGAACTCAGATGGTCAAGTTCGAATCCTATTAGTGGAGCGATTGTCTGTCGTAGCTTGCAATCCTCCTCCAGTAACTGATCCAAAGCGGATAGCCGCTCCCGGGCTTCAGTCTTGATGGAAGACGGGCAACTGGTCAGACCAATTCCTTTCAATGGATGCGATTGCGGATTTTCACAGATGCGGCAAGCCGTTTGATAGGCTTCGACAATGTGATTGCAAGCGCTCCGACCAGCAGGATCAAGTTCTTGTATGAATTTTTCCGGTAAATGGATCAATTTCTCTTCATAATCGATCGATGCATACCCCGAAAAACAATCATACAGCGACCAGCCTGCGGGATGTCTTTTATGTAGAGCATGCACATAATCATTCAATTCCCGCCGCAGCATGTTAATCTGTTCGGCTTCGATGCGGTACTCCTCATTCGATTTGCGCTTCACGACCTCGGTCGTGCGTTTGAGTTGCTCCAGCACACTGGACTTCTTCGTCTTGTTGGAGTGCAACTCCAGACAGAAGGGAGCAATGCCTATTGACTCCAGACGACGCTGTACAACCTGCAGGGCTGCCATCTTCTCGGCAACAAACAATACCTTCTTGCCCTTATACAGAGCATTGGCAATGATATTGGTGATCGTCTGCGACTTGCCTGTTCCCGGAGGACCATGCAGAATAAAACTTTTATCATCAACTGCCGCGCATATCGCCTCAAACTGAGAGGAGTCCGCCCCGATAGGCAACGCAATCTCCCCAGCCGGATAGGCCTCGTCCAAATCGGCACACTCCGAGTCATCGGGATCTGCCGTCCATTCCACCTTACCGGACATGAGACTTGCCACAATCTTATTACGTCTCAATTTGTCGGCATTGTTGTGGATATCGTTCCACATGATGAACTTGCTGAACGAAAAGTTGCCGATGATGGCCTGCTCCTCGACATCCCATCCCTTTTGAGTCATGATGGCCCGACGGATTGTGTTGAAGATTCGGGAGACATCCACACCACTCTCGTCGCGCGGCAGCGGGTCGAGGCCTCCGATCTGAATGCCGAAATATTGTCGCAGCATCTCCAGTAGCGTGATGTTCAGCATGGTATCCTCATCCCGGCTCCGGATCACATATCCCTTGGCGGCCGATTTGCGGATAATCTCGATCGGCAGCAGCAGAATCGGTGCAAATCGCGGGCGGGTACTGTTCGGTGTTTCCAGCCACTTCAGCATACCCAAAGCCAGGTACAGCGTATTGGCTCCGTTCTCTTCCAACGCGAGGCGTGACGACCGATAGAGGTAAGTCAGAGATCGCCGCAGCGCCTCGTCGGTCAGATAGGCTCGTAAACGCCGTTGCTTCAGCTCGCTCTTCACCAAATCAATGATGGGATCCGAGGCATGAAGAGCCTGATAGATTCCGGCGCTCATCAACGGGTTGTCCCAATCCTGCGGCCGTTCCAGAATCTGAAACTCCTGTCCGTCAGCCAACGCATCTTCCAACTCTCCGATCCGCACCGAAATAAGTTGCAGCGTATTTCTGGTGATGCGCGTATTGAGCAGGTTGTTGCGCAGACTCAAGTCCAGCAGTTTCCGCTCCCAGATGGTTTGTTTGCCGACATTGACTTGATCGATATTGGGAATAATATCCGTTGCAGAAAGTGCCGAGGGGGCCGCAAAATCACGTTCTGTCGGCGTCTGATCCTCTATTTCGATTTTACCGTCCCGAATCACACGCAGCGGCAACGGCCGGATCTGCGCATTTCGGGCCCGTACCACATCGACAAACAACAGAAAATTATCCGTATCCTTCAGTTTGTCATTTGCCGAGGCAACGGCCGCATCAAATGGTTGCGGCGTTCCGGCATTCATGCAGGTCGCCTCCACTAACAAGACCTCGTTGATTCCTTCGGCGGCTCGTTTGGTGAGCAGCGAGACATCGTCGTTCACGCTGTCCGGGAAAGAGTCCGGAATCAGCCAGCCGCCAGCAAACGCATGACCCTTGATAACCACAACCAGCGGATGTATACCGACAGCCTCTAGGCAGCCCGCATAAAGCAGGGACATATCAAGACAGTTGGCCAGTTTGTGTGATAAGATGTCATCATACAATCGAACTCGTTGCCCCGATTCTTCAAAACTTGCCGGAACAGAACAGTATGCGATTTGTTGTTCTGCGATTGCCTCATATATGGCGGCCATTTGCTTTTTTACGCGATTCGGATCCCGGGTCTGATATTCATCCAAGGCAGAAGATTCGGTCCATGTGCCCAGAATCTCAGACGCCCGCTTGATAATCGGAGCTATGACTGGATGGTTCGGCGTAACGAAAGCTGCCAGCATCTCTGGGAGAACCGAAATCCCGCCCCATTGATTGAACGCTAACAGCGAGATCTCATAAGATTCCGAAAAAAGGGATTGCCCGTCGGTCGTGATCTCGACATGAATATGTCCAAGCAGTCGTTCCGTAAGTTGCGACAAAAAAGAGGTAGAAAGTTGAATGGGAATAGAGGCTATCTGCTCCTCCGATCCGGACGCAATGGACTCGATATGCAATTGGCACAATTTTGCAAAATCCGGTTCAAAAGAGATTTGCACACACAGTTCTTTGAAATATTCTTCTCCGGTGTTTTTGAGCGTGATTTCCCGTATGATGGGAACATGATTCTGCTGCATGGCAAAATTCACAACCGGGACATGTACAACCTGGACTTCGAGATTCATAATTTTATGAATTGAAACAGACTATAAAGATAGTAAAATAAAATATTTGAGGATAATTGATAGGATTAAAAAAATCAGCACAAGTTCATAGACTCATGCTGATTTACAATTTTATTTATCGATCACATCCCGAAGGTTACGGTCAAGGACCGCCCGGATTCCCGATTCGGGATAGAGCAGCAGGCGGTTGCCAAGTACCGTGAAGGGGATCTGCCGTCGATCCCGCAGTGTCTGCAAGGTGCGCGGTGAGAGGTGCAGGCGTGTGCAGACCTCTTCACCGGTCAGGTAGCGTTCTTCGCCGATCATCGGGCGGCGCTCCTCGGAGGCCTTCTGCAACGTACGCTCCACGTCGTACAGCCGGGCAAACAAACGTTGTATCTCGTCGCTCGCTTCGTTGAGATAAACCAGCGGCATGGCTATCGCGTTTGAACGGTTTTGCGGGAAAGCCATACGGCGAGGCCCCGGCGTCGGTAGTAGAATTTACCGCCCAGCCGCGAGCAGGGAATTGCACCCCGATCCCGGTAGCTTTGCAGCGTGCGTTTGGTGATGTTCAGTGCCCGGCACACCTCCTCGCTGTCCAATCACCCGTCGTCCTGCAGTGGCGTCAAACGACGTTCCAGGCGTTGGGTAAGGGCGGAGAGGTGTTCCACCCGTTCGAGGAGCCGCAGCCAACTCCGCTCCCCGATACATACGATCTTTTCCATGGTCTTCTTTCTGTTGGGTTCGACATTCCGGCAACCCGTCTCTGAGAGTTGCACTCTGTGTGGATGGGGACGCCGAATATTCAGCGGTCCCGGATCCGAAAGGCACGGCGTTTCATCTTTTTCCCGGTTTATGAATCTTTGTTCCTGCAAGATTGCATTCGGATAACGCATGCCGTCCCTCAAAAGTTTCGTCCGCAAAGTGATGTGGCAGTGGTTGGCGTCGGTTGGCGTCAAGAGGGTGGACAAAATCGTGCAAATAATTCTTCAAAAAGAATCAATCGCGACATATTTTGTCACGCAACCCTTTTATCTTTGTGGAAAAAGAGTACGACCCATGACACTCGTTGATCAAATACGCCGCATGGTGATCATCGTCAGCAAACTCCATGGTGCAGGATACGTTCCTGCCGGCGAACTGGTGGATTACGTGACCCAGCGGATGCATTCGCAATACGCCAGCTCGTCCGGATGCACGCTGCGGACCCTGCAACGGGATTTTCAAACCATCGAGGAGTTGTTCGGCCTCACAATCCGACATGACAAACTGCGCGGATATTACCTTGCGGAACAAATAAGGAGCGGTGCAGACTATGGCGAGTTGTTGCTGAATTTCGAGATTCTGAATGCCATTGATGCCGACAGCGACATCCGGCAGTACGTACTGCCGGAACACCGGCGCAGCCGCGAGATCCCCTATATCCCGGAGTTGCTCGAAGCCATCCGTGAACGGCATCCTGTCGTTTTTGACTACCAACTGTTTCGACACGAAGGGAAGATCGTACACCGGGAGGTAAAACCGCACTACCTGAAGGAGTCCCAACATCGTTGGTATCTAATCGGATATATCGAGTCCGACGAAGGCGACTCGTTGCGCTGCTTCGGCATGGATCGCATTTCGCACCTGCAGGTAAAGGATCGGGAGCGCTTCGTTCGTAATGAACAGATCGACATTCCGGCGCTGTTTCGGGAGAGTTTCGGTATCTGGAACAACCCGAACGATCCGGTCGAAGAGGTCGTATTGCGATACGATGCTCTGGATGGAGCCTTTATCAAGACCTTGCCACTGCATGCCACGCAGGAGATTCTCGAAGAGAAGCCCGACTCGCTGACCATCCGCCTGCACGTACGTATTACCAACGACTTTGTCATGGCCCTGTTGGCTCGCAGCCGTTCGCTGGAGGTCATACGCCCCGCCTCACTCCGAAAACGCATCTACGATACCTGCCTCGGGGCCGCCGGGCGCAACAAACCTGCGGAAGATGAACGACGAGCGATTTTGGAATGAACCGGCCGGACGGCGGCTCGCTGGCTGTCTGGGAGTGTCGGTTGTTGTCGGTGTGGCGTTCTGCCTGATCTGCCTCGGCTTTTACTACCGTAATCGACAGGCGCCTCCCCGGCGGGAGAATTCATGGCGGAACTACGATTCTTCGCGCCCGACAACCGACGTCAAGGCGTTGGATTACGATTGTCAACGGATTCTTTACTGGGACGAAGAGCCTCGGAAATCGCTGCAGACGTTCTCCTGGCCGACGGACAGTCGGATGTACGACGACCCGGCCAACTGCTACGAAGACTACTATGAAGAATTATATGAATATTATCATGATTAAATAACAGAGTTTTAGCGTATGAAAGGGAAACGTGAATTTACGGAATCGGAGATCGACCGACTTCGGGAGTTGATTAGGAAAAGAGTGCATGCAACGCGCGAACAGCAGAAACGGATTCGTGACGCGATGCGCCGTATCGGATTTTACGGTCGGGACGATTGGGGAATTCAAGATTGCCAGCTTGAAAATCTCGATGGACTGATCCGATCCGGCCAAATCACGGTTACTGGCGCAACAGTGCATCGATCAACTGGGGTTGCACCCAAATCCGGTGGACGGGAACAGGAGGCGAGCAAGGTTGCCCAAACGGATGAAGGAGCGGAAGAATTGGGCTGCCCTGATCTCGACTTCAAGAGTATCGACAACCTGCGTCGCAACGGCTTCTCCGGATTTGTCTCCGCAGCCGCATTAAGGCCGGATTTAACACAAATTCCGGATATTCGGGGTGTCTACATGGTCGTTCGGGAGATCGGGAACCGACCGCAATTCCGTGCAACGGGAAGCGGAGGGCATTATAAAGGGACGGATCCCAACGTTCCGATTGAGAAGCTCCGCATGAACTGGGTGGAGGAGACTTGTGTCTTGTACATCGGAAAGGCCGGAGACGAGCACAGCCATGCCACCCTGCGGAGCCGTCTGCGACAATATTTGCAGTTCGGAGCAGGGAAACCGATAGGTCACAAAGGCGGACGCTACATCTGGCAACTTGAAGATGCGGAGGACCTTCTGTTCTGTTGGAAGCCGCTGCCATCGGGCAATCCACCCAAAGAGGAAACCGCATTGCTCGCAGCATTCAAAGGTCAATACGAGGGACGGCTTCCCTTTGCCAATCTCAGATTATAAAGAAGCTGCTTAAATAACGTGTGGCGGCGGGGATCTGCAATGGATCCTCGCCGCCGCATCTTCGTTTTTCAACTCAACAACCGGTTTACGCCGTCAGTACTTTGCCGATACGACGCATCTCTCGGCTGATATTCGCCTCGGAGATCTTCGCGTAGCGCCGGGTCATGTTCGTATTCGTATGACCCAGAATCTTGGCGATGATGTCGATCGGCATCCCGTATTCAATCGCCAGGGTGGCAAACGTATGGCGCGCCAGGTGCGTGGTCAGATGCTTGTGAATCTGGTAAATTTGCAATTAACAAAGGTCTTACACATATAATTTATTTATAATCAGCATTTTAATATTTCTCACCTCTTTGGTTAAGGAACAATACAGAAACAAAACAATCAATTAAAGCAAATTCAAGCCTTTCCCATTTTCATTAGGTTTCATTCTCTTCACTTGTTTGCACAAGGAGTCCATGATTTACTGTGAGCAGTTATTCTCTCTGCTCCAAGAGACATTTATTGATAAACATATTTGCAGCCAAAAAAGAAAAACGCCAAATCTCTCCTCTGTCTGCGCTTCCTTTTTTGTCAGCAAACTGCTCTTACAATAATAGCCATAGGCATACTGACAAGCAAATATGCCTATCTAAATATAGTTTACTTTGCTTTAGCTTATATATAGAGCTAACCGACTAAACTAAACTGAATTTTCGTAGTTACTACCTGTTCAACAGTTCAGCCAAAAGAAAAATAGCTGAAACCAATAAGTCTTAGGCTACCCATCTCCTTTTTTCCCTTTGTTTGACTTTACTTTAATGAACATATATATGAGACGGCAATAAAGTAAAGCTCGTATTCTTCTCTTTTCGCTGTATTTTTTATGGCTAAGTCAAATAAAAGTAATATATTTGTCATTATTTGACAAATCATTGAATGCACATGTTATTTGCTCAAAGAATTAGAATAGCTAGAGTAGAAAATGGGTTGCTGCAAAAGCAATTGGCTATAGCTTTAGATATTGATATTCCAATGTATAGCCGAATAGAACGCGGTGATCGACAGGCTAAAAAAGAACAAGTAATATTGCTTTCAGATATTTTGCATATAGATAGAGACGAATTGTTGAGCCTTTGGATTGCGGATAAAATAAACGCAGTTATAGAAGAAGACCCAAAAATCGCAAATAAAGCATTGAAAATGATTATTGATAATAGAAAAATATGGAAATAAAAACGACTCATACGCTCATCAATGGAGATAGCCGGAATCTTTCTTTAATTCCGGATAAATCCATTCATTTAATAATTACATCGCCTCCGTATTGGCAATTAAAAGATTATGGTAATGATAGCCAAATCGGATTTCATGATAGTTATGAAAGTTATATTAATAACTTGAATACCGTATGGTCGGAGTGCAATCGAGTTTTACATGATGGATGCCGCTTATGTATAAATATCGGAGATCAATTTGCGCGTTCCGTTTATTATGGCCGCTATAAAGTAATACCAATTAGAACAGAGATCATTCGCTTCTGTGAGACTCTCGGTATGGATTATATGGGTGCAATTATATGGCAAAAACAGACTACGATGAATACTACAGGCGGCGGAGCTGTAATGGGTAGTTTCCCGTATCCTCGAAATGGCATTTTGAAAATCGATTATGAGTTTATTCTCGTATTTAAAAAACAAGGTAAAGCACCCACACCTACTGCGGAACAAAAAAAACACTCGGAGATAACGAAAGAGGAGTGGAATACTTATTTCGCATCTCATTGGAATTTCGGTGGAGCAAAACAAGACGGACACATAGCTGTATTTCCTGAAGAATTGCCCCATCGCTTAATCAAAATGTTTTCGTTTGTAGGAGAAACCGTATTCGATCCATTTATGGGAAGTGGTACGACAGCTTTAGCTGCGCGTAACTTGCAGCGTAATTCCATCGGGTATGAAATAAATCCTGAATATAAAAAATTCTATAGAGAAAAGGTTACATCGTCATCATTATTCGGATATGCAGAGGTCCAATACCGTAACGATGAATCACCTTTCGATATCAACGAAAGGATGAAAACTTTACCATATCTATTTCAAGATCCGCATAAATTGGAGAACAAGATTGATATCAAGAAATTGCAATTTGGATCTCGGATAGATAAAAACCGGAAAGAAAGAGAAGAATATTTTTCTGTCAAAGAGATTATCACACCGAATATGCTCAAACTCAATACGGGTTTAACTATTAAACTTATTGGAGTAGAAGTAGATGATAATTTAGCGAAACAAGCTATAGCTTATATCCAAGAAAAGATTAAAGGGCATAAAGTATATATGCGTTTTGACGAAACAAAATATGATAGTCAGAATAATTTATTATGCTATTTATATTTGGAAAACAAAACTTTTATCAATGCCCATTTGATAAAAAAAGGATTAGTAACCGTAGATACGGTTGCGAATTATAAATATAAATCAAAATTTATTTCGTACTAATATGGCAAATAATCAACAAGAATTACAGCGTTTATTAAATATCATTCCAGTTGGTAGAGCAAATGCAATGCATGCAGAAGACATTGCAATAAGTATGGGGTATCCAACAGGAGGGAACCAAGTAGAAACAAGAGAATTAATACGCTATGCTATCCAACAAGGGTATATTATCGTAAGTACCCCTCGTGATGGATATTGGCGTTCCAATATAAAACAGGAAGTCATTGATTGTACAAACTCATTAATAAACCGAGCTGATGAGATTTATGATCGATGTAATGAGCTTAAAAATGCATGGAATCAAGCTAATCCCAACAACATAATTCCTTAAGACTATGGAGCGTTATTCACTTAATTTTGGCAAAAAAGAACGAGTGTTGAATTACGCGTGTCAAACCTATCAATTATCTCGTCCAAATAAAGTAGGAGCTGTCATGGCTTTAATCCGCAACTGCCAACCATCTTCTTTTGAAGAATGGCAATCATGGTATTTTGAGAACGCATATACAGCAGGTAAGAATCCAACAAAAATCACAATCGAAAGTTTGAAAGAATTAGGAGAACGACTATATGCTAAAATTACAGAAATCGTTATACCCGAATGGGAATCCGCTTTTCGAGAGTTGACTGAACAAGATTGTGTAGATTATATTTATAATCTTACCATAAATCGTACTTACGACGGTTATTTACGAGAAAAGTCCGTCATCAATGATGGTTTAGCCAAAATATTTTCCGACATAACTTTTGAAGAAAGCGATCCTGAATTGGATCATGCCGGAGACATCGACTATATTGCAAAAGTCGGAGATAACGCGATAGGCATACAAATCAAGCCAATAACAGCAAGTGCCAATTTCGGAAGTTATTCTCTAACAGAACGGATGAAAGCGAGTTTCGAATCATTCAAAGAGCAATATGGTGGCAATGTATTTATCGTATTCAGTTTAGATGGAGAAATAGCCAATAAAGAAGTTATTGAGCAGATCCGAACTGAAATAGACCGATTGTCGAATTGAGTATGCCTTATCGCTAATTATGTTAAGGAAGAAAAGAATATCAAAAAACGAAATTATACGCATAAATGGAAAAAATATTATCATCAATACCTGTTTATAATTTGCTCACCAATTTAATTCCAGGTACAATATTGGCTGCCCTATTAAAGATTTGTGTGGACGGTTGCGATATATTCTCTTTAACAAACAATATATGGATACTTGCCGTTGTTCTATATTTTCTTGGAATAATAAACTCTCGGATAAGTTCTTTAATCTTTGAGCCGCTACTTAAAAAACTTAAAATAGTAAAACATGCATCACATAAAGATTTTACCGATGCAGAACTAAAAGATGCGTCTGGAAAACTTACTCAGCTAAGTAGAATGAACAATGAATATAGAAGCTATCTATCTGTATTCATTATAGTTTTTATCCTAAAACTGATTTTGTTATCCACACATGTTAAGACTTTTGTAATGGGAAATGCTTGCTGGATTATTTTGTTCTTGGGTATTCTGCTATTCCTTTTTTCCTACAAGAAACAAGTGTCTTATATTACATCACGTATATCTCGATTAAACAACTAATAATAAGATACATATGTCAAATTACGAAGTTCATTATCTCAATGTTTCAGATGCAGATGCTATCATCATACGATACGAAGATAACTCCAATAAATATGTCGTATTAGTAGATGCCGGAAATGTCAACGATTCAGACTATATTAAAAATTATATTTGGAACAATTGGAGAACTTATACTATAGATTTAGCAATATGTACCCATCCAGATTCTGACCATAAGGGTGGATTTTTCGGTCTATTGAATGATAGGGATGTAACTATTAATGAATTTTGGCTTAACACACCAGACGATGTTATTTCTGAATATGAGTATAAGCACTTATACCCTGCACGAGACAGATTATCTCATTGTCATGAATGCTATAACCACCCAACAGATAGTCAATCTCCAAATTTGGTTTCATTAGCTATAAGAAAATGTAATAATGCATATAGTGCTTACAAGGGCTACTGTCATTCTCAGATTCCACTTTCGGTCATAGGGCCAACCAAGGATTTCTATCATCCACTTGCAATAGAGATTCTGAAAAATAATAAGAAGAAAAAGGATGAGGATAATTCATTATATGAAGATGTAGGCTTTTTTTCCTCATTTCAAGCTAAATCATCTATTGACAATGAACCAGATGATTGCTCGCCAACCAATGCTGGGAGTATAATTCTCTTATTTGAACCGATTGCTGGTCACAGGTTCTTATTATTGGGCGATGCGAATAGAGCAGCTATTGCGGATGCAGTTTCTAATAATAGTGCAAATTTGACTGGTTGTAAGATAAAAGTTCCACATCATGGAAGTAAGCATAATCTGACATCAGCTTTAATTGATGAATTAGCTCCAAACTGCGCAATTATTTCCGCAAAAGGAACACAAAAACATCCCAGTAGGGGAATTGTTCATTGCCTCAGTAAACATTGTAATGTCTACTCGACACACCAAAGTGGAAATTTAATTCATACATCTTATCCAGTCAATAACCCCGCAATTCCATTAAAGAAAAAGCAATAAGTCGAATTTATAATGTGGCAAAAATATAATTGTTAGAAAACAAAATCATGTTTCCTAACAATTATATCGTTTGCCGAAACCGTTTTAGTTCGGGCTTGCCAATATTCCACGAAATATGTTTCGGGGGTAGCCTAATTTCCGATGTCTATAAACCATGAGAATTAAAGAGAAGATATTTTCACTTATTATCCTTATTTGCAGTTGTTTGCATTTTCTGTCACGATTCTCTTCAATTCCGAAAAAATCTCATTTCAGACGGATTTTTGTTACCCGTTTTTGTTTCTTTTTCGACTAAAGAGAGTATATTTGCAGTATGATTTCAAGATGCGAACGCACTCATGACGGACAGGAGTAACAAAGATAGCAAAAAATCGCCAGTCAAGATAAGGTTCAAGGCGATGAAAGACGGCCGCAGATCCATTTATCTGGACTGCTACCGTAACGGCCATCGCAGCTACGAATACCTCAAATTGTATCTCGTGCCGGAGACCGATGACACATCATTGCGCCTGAATGAAGCCACGATGCGGAAAGCCGAGACCGCCTGCAGAAAGAAATTGCGGGAATTGAAAAAGTTACCGGTCGAGAACAGACGGATTATGGAGACGCAAGGTTATATCTCTAATAAGGACATATCCATACTGGAGTGGCTTTCCCGTTTTAAGGAGATACAGCGTAGCCGTGGTGTACATGATATCCATGCTATAGACCGGTTGTGCGCCATCCTGTCCGAAATGAACTGCGGTGACACAAAGGTAAATGAAATCGGCAAGGACTTTTGCATTGCCTTTGTGGAATATCTGAAGACCGGATATAAAACAGCCAAAGGAGAAAACCTTAAGCCAAAGACTGCATTTAACCGCCAGTGCACATTCGTGACAGCTCTTAATGTTGCCGTGCGGGAAGGAATCATCCCCACCAATCCCATGAACCTACTCTCACATCACGAAAGGGCAAAAGCGAGCAAAGGGAAAAGAGACTATCTGACCATAGACGAAGTGAAGCGACTGATTGCGACACCTTGTAAAAACAATACGGTCAAGAACGCATATCTCTTTGCCTGCAACTGTGGTTTGCGGCTCGGCGATGTCCGTAAATTGAAATGGGGTGACATAACGCAGGACAACGGCAGATGGATACTTTCCGTCATCATGAACAAGAGCGAAAAGCCAATACATATACCGCTCGGCGTGCAGGCAAGAAGATGGATACCCGGATGTGAAGACAGCGGGAAACACGATACTGGCAGCCTTGTCTTCGAGCATCTGCCCGGAGACTCCCACATCAATGACACCCTGAAAATATGGGCTGCCGATGCCGGAATAACCAAATCGGTGACCTATCACACAAGCCGACACACCTTCGCCACGATGCTGCTCACGCTCGGTGCAGACCTTTATACCGTTTCCAAACTTTTGGGCCATTCCCAGATAAAGAACACGCAGATTTATGCTGAAATCATCAACCGAAGGAAAGACGAGGCAGTCAATCTCATAGACAAAGTGTTTGATTAAGAACAAATCTTTTATAAATGACACCACTATGGCAAAAGCAATAAAGACACCCAAACAGCCCAAGGAACCTGTCAGAGTCCGTTATAAGACACTCAGTGACGGGAGCCAGTCCGTCTATCTCGACATCTACCGTGACGGAAAAAGGCAGTATGAGTTCCTGAAACTGTATCTCATCCCGGAGACGAATGCGGCAGCCAAGGCGCAGAATAAAGCCACACTTGCTGCGGTTAACACCATAAAGTCGCAGCGCATCATCGAGCTGACCAATGGAGTGGCAGGGCTGAAGAATACCTCCCTGCGCTCGAAGATGCTGCTTCTCGACTGGATGCAGGCATACAAGGAGAGTCAGGAGAAAAAAGGAGTGCGAGGAAGTGGCAAACTGATATCCAACACGATGAATGTGCTGCGTGCCTTCAATGCAAAGGCGACCATGCGGGACATAAACCGCGACTTCTGCCTTGCCTTTATAAACTTCCTGCGTAACATCTATGTAAGCCCGAGCGGTAAGAAGCTGTCGCAGTTCACTTGCGTTTCCTACTTCGGATGCTTCCGGGGAGCGTTGAATGCGGCAGTTCGAGAGGAAATCATTGCCGAAAATCCGGTAAACCGGCTTAATACGGACGAGAAAATCAAGATGCCGGAGAGCAAGCGGGAGTTCCTGACCATAGACGAGGTCAAGATTCTCATAGACACTCCTTGCAGACGGGAGGATGTCAAAGGAGCGTTCCTGTTTTCCTGCTACTGCGGCTTGCGAATCAGCGATGTACTGGTCCTGAAATGGAAAAATGTGGATAGTTCCGCTGAGCAGTGGCGCATCAATATCATCATGCAGAAAACCCGTCAGCCTCTTTATCTTCCCCTTTCCATGAATGCAAGGAAATGGATGCCGGAACGGAACGGAGCCGGAGATGAAGACCTTGTATTTCCCACATTGCCATGTGAGGACACCTGTAATATGCAGCTCAAACCGTGGGTTAAGGCGGCGGGCATAACCAAGCATGTAACCTATCATGTCAGCCGCCACACCTTTGCCACAATGTTACTGACACTCGGTGCTGACCTTTATACTGTATGCAAGCTACTCGGCCATTCGGATGTGAAGACCACCCAGATATACGCCAAAATCATCAACAAGAAAAAGGAAGATGCCATCAGCCTTATCGACATGGAGTTTGCCAATACCTGAACGAATATAATAATATAGAGTATGAGAAGATTGCCAGATGATTTCAATGTGAACATCCTGCTGCCGGGAGCAGTGTGGCTACTTATATCTGTCCTTGCCGGACGGGTAGCGGTCGCACGGCTTGAGACGGATGCTATTACCGTCGTCATGTTCGTGGTAATCTCGCTCGTTATCTTCATTGTTCCGATGGCTGTCTATATGGAGTATCGCAAGAAAATCGAGCAATTGTCGGAGCGCAAATCTAAAAAGGCTTCTTCACCGTCCGATAGCGGTTCCTCTGGCAAGTCTCAATCGGCCACAGAACCAGAGACAGCATGTCGGTTTTCCTTTCCACCGGATTTCCCGGATGCCCTGAAAGGAGACAGAACTATGATATTTATGGAAGCCTTGCGTCATGAAGGCTTTCTTGATGCGGAATACCGTCCGCATGATGGATGCAATGCCACACAGATGGCTTTCATCGCGGACAGCATAGCAGCAATCTGCAACATCAGCCGTCAGTGGAAAATTTTTGGCGACTATTGGCATCTGAACAATATGCGCCAGTTGTTGGATGTGAAGAACCGCAGGGGTTCCAAAGCCGACAAAGAGGATGTTATAATCTCCATTTTTAAGAAAGTGGCGGAAGCCGACGATAATATCCGCGACACCGATGCATATCGTAGTTGGGAGAGAAACATCAAAATTTAACCGCCTTATCGTTTCAGGCAACCCATCTCGCTTAACATCTGTTTTTTTCTATTCCCTGTTTTCGTCTGTTTGCGGTTGTTTTACAGCCGTGCTTTTAAAATTTTCCACTTGGCTTTCCATCTGTTTTACAGTCTGTTAATAGCCTTTGTCGTGTGATTTCCGATGGCTTACTTTGCACCGTCTTCCTTATCGGAACGACGGCTTTCACAGCCTAAGAAATCACATTAAAAACGACAGAAATATGGAACAGACGAACCAACTGATCTCGACAGCCGAGGCCGCGAAATTTCTCGGAATCAAAGTGAGCTATCTTCACAAGCTGATGATGCGACGCGTCATCCCTTACTACAAACCCAACGGCAAATTGTGCTTCTTTGACAAAGCCGAACTGGAGGCATGGATGAAGAATGTACGCGTAGCATCGCAGGCGGAACTCGACCAACAGGCACAAAAGTACATCATCAACCGTTCGAAGCGGTAAGTCATGGCAGGCATATACGACTACATTAACCGGTTTTGGGCAGAAGCGGAGCGCAACCCTTTCAATCCTACGGAGGTAGCACTTTATCATTACCTTCTGTATGAGGCAAACCGCCTACGCTGGAACATGCCGTTTGCCTGCCATACAGCCATCCTTTGTGTACGGCTCTCGACCACCAAACAGAATATCAGCAAGGCACGGCAGCATCTCAAAGAACGTGGGCTGATAGATTGTCAGGTTGGTACAGGAATCCACACCCCTGCGCTATATTCCTTGACCATACAGCCGTTCCGGCAGTTGCCGCATCAGGTTACCCAACAGTTGACCCATGAGTTGACCGTACAGTTGCCCCATTCTAATATAAAAGATAAAGACGAAGATATTATCAACTCCCAACATGCGCGGGAAGACGGACATAAACCGCTGGATGAGCTTGAGTCACTCCTGCTTGCCGATACGGCTTGGCAGGACAAGATTATCGAAGTGCTGGCGAAAAGAGAAAACTGGATTATTGACAGAAGCAGGCTACACGGGCATATCCGTGACTTTTTCGACGAGCAAAGAATCGGCGGAAACGCGCAGCGGGACGAGAGCGATTGCCGAAGCCATTTTTACCATTGGATTATCAAACATCTGAATACAACCCGATATGGAACAAAACGGAAATCCCCAACTTATAGAGACTCTGATGTCACGGCTGTGTCAGCCGAGGACTACGAAGGAGCGTTTTAGACTGCCTTTCGACGAAGAAACGGCTGCGAAACTGCTCAAATGTGCCATCGCAGGCGAAGTGAGCCGTTTCGGAGGCACATTTCTTTATCCTGACGCAGTAGACTCACAAGTCAGGAGCCTTGCTGCGAGCCTTACCTCCGGCAGACGGTGCGGAGTGATGCTGTGCGGCTTGTGCGGCAACGGCAAGACCACCGTGATGAGGGCGTTCCAGAACCTGCTCAATGTAGTCAGGATACCGAACAGCTACCACAGGAATGTGTACGGTATGCCCATCGTCAATGCGGTTCATATTGCCCATCTGTGTCGGAACAGCTATACCGAGTTCCTGCGGCTGTGTGATATGGAGATGCTCGGCATCGACGACATGGGCATAGAGCCTGTGGAGGTGCAGGAGTTCGGCAACATGCACAGGCCGCTGACTGACCTGCTTGCAAGAAGATACGAGAACCGTGGCTTCTCGTTCATAACCACCAACCTCGTACCGCAGCAGATACGCAAGTTATACGGCGACAGGATTGCTGATAGGCTGAACGAGATGGTGGACAAGATTGTATTCGACAACCCTTCATTCAGAAAATAGAGGGAAGAATAAAAGCTGACAGAAACAGGATGCAAAAAACATTTTCCGTTGTTCAATTATCCGGCACTCCACTGGCACCAGTCTGTTTTGGCTGTGGCAAGCGGACGGATGGATTGACATGGAGCGGTAGCGTTCAGTTGCGAGGTATGCCGAGGTATTACCGTCTTCGGACAGTAATACCACGACGCCCTCGCAACAGTCCGGCAGACTGTTGTCCTTGCCGCTCGCAGGCTCGCATCATCCCTCTTTTAGAAACCGTTTCACGACTTTTCAAAGACATCTGTTATATATGGAATACGAAGATACCTCCAGTCAGGAGCACGAGCAAAAGAAGCTCGTTATAAGGCGCGACAAGGTGGTTGTCACCAAGGTCACGGAACAGGAGCTTTCGCAAATCAAAGAGACCGCTAGCCGGTGCGGCATGACACGCAGTGATTTCATCCGGGCAAGGGTACTCGGCTACAAGCCACGGCAAAGGCTTTCCGACAGGGAACTGGACGGTTTGCGTCAGCTTGCGGCCTGCCGCACGGACATGGTGAACTTCGCCAACGCCCTGCACGGACTGACCGACAACGAGAAGCTACGCCTTTTCCGGCACGAAGAGACCATGCTTGAATGGTACGAGAAAGTGGCCCATGTCACGAACCATGTCGTCGACTTCCTGCAGTCCACGCAGACGGCGAACAGCTATCCGGCAGGGACAACAAACCAAGAAGCTAAGGAGGACGGCGCATGATAGCCAACGCAAAGGCGGTAGCCCACGGCATAAGGGCGATGCTCTATGTATCGGGCGAATCGAAGAACAAGAAACATCCCGAAAAGATAACGCGCATCTGCGACAACTTCATGCCGCAGGGCATGGACGCTACGGGAATATGGACGGAAATGAAGTTCGCTACCATGAACCACGCAAACATCAAGAACAATGTCATCCGCATGGAGATTAGCCCGGCGATGGAACATACCGAAGACTTCACCTTGGATGACTGGCGGCAACTGTGGTACGACTTCGCGGCGGCTTTCGACGAGCAGGAAATCCGGGACAAGGACGGCAATGTTGTTTCCCCACGCACCAACGTATCGGGCAGCAAGTCCAGCGTCTGGTTGCACGAGGAATCCAAGAGCGGCATACCGCACCTCCATGCCATTGTCTGCCGGGTGGACGAGGACGGGAACATCAACAACGACCACGCCATCCACTTACGGGCACAACGGGCAGCTGAAAAGGTCGCACGGCAAAGGGGCTGGACTACCGCCATGCACATACACGAGGCGAACATCCCACAAGTCAGTGCCGACTGCATGGAAGCCCTGCGTGAACTGGACGAATGGTCATGGGACGGTTACAAGGAACTGCTTGCCGCCAAAGGGTACGGACTGCATCTGCGCAAGGACAAGAAGGATGTAATACGCGGCTATGTGCTTTGCAAGGGCAACACAAGGTTTAAGGCTTCCGAACTTGGTAAGGGGCGCAACCTGACCGCATCACGCATCAGGCAGACATGGGAGAAGCTGCATCCGGAACAGGACAAACAGAAAGCCAAACAAGCAAGCCCGACACCCAAACCGACCGCCACAGCGACACCGAAGCCATCCGTTCCTAATGAAGCCCGACAAAAGCCACAGCCATTGGTACTGCGAAACAACTCGGTTTACGAGGACTACACGGACTATAAGCCGAACCGCCAGCCCACGGAGTTTGAACATGACGGAAAAACCTACAAACGCTATCTGCCCGACAAGGTGCTTGACTTCTTCAACAACGAGTTCGACTACCAAGAACTTACCAACTGGCAGGACTTGCAGAACTTGGCGATGGCTTACTTCACCCTTATAGCGTCACCCTACGAGATGACATCCGGCGGCGGTGGAGGCGGCTCGCAGTCCGACCTCAAATGGGGACGCGACCCGGAGGAGGACGAGATAGAGTTTGCCCGCCGTTGTGCGCGTGAGGCTTCGCACAGGCTCGGCACACAGAAGAAATCAGGAATGAAACGCAAATGACAAACCCAATAAACAACAGAGGATATGAAACAACCCGATACCGCCGCCCTGCGTGAGCGGCTTGCCAATTATACACCCGAAGAGGAGTTGAAACAGGATATGCAGGAGCTTGACGGACTGTTGCAAGAAGTCAACTATCAAACGGTTGAACTTCGCAATCTGCTGAACGAAATCCAAGCCCTGAAAGAAGAACTACACGGCATACACGGCAGCCTAAAGCACACCGTCCAACGGGAACGGGCGGCTTTCAAGGCTCTGGAAGCAGCCAAGGAAAGTGCCGACAACATAGTGGACGACATCAGCAATGCCATTGTCAAAGTGGAAAAGAATACCGTCATCCATGCTAAGGTTGATGACCGTGAACTGGCAAAGGTAAACCAATGTTCTGCCGACCACATCAAGACAGAGAAAAAACTTTTGGAGGAACATAGTAAAAAATTAGCCAAACGCCTTCAAAAGAATGAAGGTATTTGGCTATCAAGTTTTTGGACGAAAATTATGATGTCCTTTTTTATATTTTACACTATTCTACTTCTTATTTATGCTTACATAAAATAAAGTCCAAAGTATATATTGGATATTGTAAAATCCCTAAAAATAGGTATTGCCGGATAAATTTAAGCCCCGTGCATTTGCAGAAACAAAATCAGAAACATTGTTCATTATAAATGCAAGTGCTGAAAGAGGACATACGGGGTCGGATATTGACGATTGCCAGGCAGCAATTCGAGAAGAAAGGCTATTCCAAAACTTCCATGCGCGAAATAGCGGAGTTAGCTGGGGTTGGTGTTGGGAATATCTATAACTACTTCACAAGCAAAGATGAATTATTCCATGAAGTGGTCCGTCCTGTTTTGTGCGCTTTGGAAGCCATGCTGCAAGAACACCACGGCATACGGGGCGAAGATATTATGATGATGCGGTCGGAAAAATACCTGAAATCCTGCATTGACGAATATGTTTCGCTTATAGACAAACACCGTTCGCTAATGGAAATACTGTTGTTCCGTGCGCAAGGTTCTTCATTGGAACGCTTCCGTGAGAATTATACCGACCGTTCCACGGAATTGGTTAAGGCGTGGTTCGCGTCCATGCAGCGGAAACATCCCGAAATCAATACGGCTGTGTCCGATTTTATCATTCATTTGCATACGGTATGGATGTTCACGATGTTCGAGAAACTATTGATGCATTCCGTACCCCGGCAAGAAATGGAGGCTATTTTGCACGATTATATCCTGTTTGAAATCCAAGGTTGGAGGGCTATTATTAAGATATGAACAGACAACGTACATACGAACATTCAACCGCATCAGAACGGTTGGCAAGGAGGAAATCTTCACGGAGGTTTCCTCCTTTTTTTATGAACAATTCTGAATATCGTTCACTATTAAATATCCCAAAATATGAAACAGAAATACGAGTTTAAGAGCATTGTAGCGGAAACATTGCTTATTCCGCTATACATGAGAGCCAAAGAAAGCAGCCGGAATAATCCCATCCTATATGACAAGACTGCGGAATGGTTGGCGGACAGTTTGGAATACGATTATTCCCAGTTCGACGGGGCAAAGTTGAGCGAAGTGGGATGTGTGGTGCGTGGATGGTATTTTGACCGCGCCGTGCGCCGATTTATTAAGACACATTCGCATCCGGTCGTGGTCAATGTGGGATGTGGACTGGATACCCGTTTCCAGCGTATCGGAAGTCAGAAAGCAGTCTTTTATGATTTGGATTTGCCTGAGGTCATTGCTCTACGCCGAGAATTGATACCCGAACAGCCGGACAATGTCTATATTGAAGCGTCTTTGTTGGAGACCGACTGGATGGATGACTTGCGTCGGAAACATCCCGATGCAGAATTTATCTTCATCGTGGAGGGGGTACTGATGTACTTCTACGAGAAGCAAGTAAAAGCCTTCCTGCATCACGTGGCAAGCCGTTTCGGGGGAGGTGAATTGTGGTTTGACGTGTGCGGCACGATAATGAGCCGACATGGTGTGAAGCCCGATTCGCTCCGCAAACACGAGGCTCAAATCCGTTCCGGCATAAGCAACGGGTATGTGGTGGAACAATGGGAACCGTCTTTAAAGCTCATTGAACAGGCTAACTACATGAAGTTCTTCCGTTCACGCTGGGGATTCTTCTTCGGGCAGATATTGGGGCGCATCCCTTGGCTTTGCTACAAATTCAGTTCATTGCTCGGATATAAAATCACATCAAAATAGCGTAATAATAATGGAAAAGTCAAAAAAGAAAAAAGGTTTGTCCCGTCTGTTCGAGATAGCGGGACAAAGGAAAGGCCTGCTTATATTGGCAGGTCTGCTGTCGGCTGGCAGCGCGGTGTGTATGCTTGTGCCTTATTGGGCTGTTTATGAAATTTTGAAAGAGTTGCTGTCGAATGGCTCCAATCTTTCCGCTTTGGACGGAACGGACATGATGCGTTGGGGATGGATTGCATTTGGAGGGCTTGTTGGCGGATTGATATTGCTCTATGCCGCCCTGATGTCCTCACATGTGGCTGCATTCCGTATCTTGTATGGGTTGCGTGTCCGTTTGTCCGAGCATATCGGCAAGCTCCCGTTGGGGTATCTGAACAACACCTCTACGGGAGCCATCAAGAAAACAATGGACCAGAATATCGAGAAAATAGAGGGATTCATCGCCCATACCATTCCGGATTTGGTCAATGTAGTGGCTACGGTGGCGGTCATGCTGGTCATCTTTTTCTCATTGGATGTATGGCTGACGGTGGTCTGCCTGGCGGTCGTGGTGCTCAGCCTTTTCCTCCAATTCTCCAACTTCATGGGAAAAAGGGCAAGAGAGTTCATGTCCATCTATTACGATGCGCAGGAAAAGATGAGCGCGTCTGCCGTGCAGTATGTACGGGGAATGCCCGTAGTCAAGATTTTCGGGCAGAGCGTCCGTTCGTTCCGTCAGTTCAATGCCGAGATTCAGGCGTACAAGACATTCGCCTTGAAATGCTGTGACACCTACCAGAACGGGATGATTGCCTTTACCGTCTTGCTCAATTCGATGGTGACGTTTATTCTTCCTGTGGGCATCCTGCTGATGCAAGCCAGTCCGCAATCCTTGTCATTGGCGGTAGTATGGCTGTTCTTCATTATCATGGGGCCGGGTATGGCTTCTCCCGTTTATAAACTGACATTCTTGGGAGGCAACACACGCGACATCGATGAAGGTGTAAACCGTATCGACCGCATACTTGAAAAGAAACCTGTGCCGGAGCCGGAACATCCGCAAGTGCCTGCCGCCTACGATGTGGAATTCCGGCATGTGTCATTCTCTTACGAAAACACGGAACAGGGCACACGGACGGAAGCCCTGCGTGATGTCAGCTTCATTGCACCACAAGGAAAGATAACTGCCCTTGTCGGTCCGTCAGGAAGCGGCAAATCAACGGTTGCCAACCTGATACCTCGGTTCTGGGATGTGGAGCAAGGGAAAATATGTATAGGCGGTGCAGATATACGCCAAATAGCTACCGCAAAACTGATGGATATGGTTTCATTCGTCTTTCAAGACACTTTCCTTTTTTACGACACTCTTTATGAGAACATCGCCGTAGGCTCTCCTGATGCCACGAAAGAAAAGGTGATAGCCGCTGCGAAAGCTGCCCAATGCCACGATTTCATAGAGCGTTTGCCGCAAGGCTACGAAACAAGGATAGGCGATAAAGGTGTATTCCTGTCCGGCGGTGAAGCCCAACGGATATGTGTGGCTCGTGCCATATTGAAGAATGCTCCGATACTGGTGTTGGACGAAGCCACTGCTTTCGCTGACCCTGAAAACGAGCATAAAATGCAGATGGCTTTGCAGTCGCTGATAAAGGACAAGACGGTCATTGTGATTGCCCATCGCCTTTCTTCCATCATTTCTGCGCATCAGATTGTCGTCATGAAAGAAGGAAGCATTGTGCAATGCGGAAGGCATGAACAATTATCCGTGACAGAGGGTATATATAAAAATATGTGGGATGCCTATACGAGCGCATACCATTGGACATTGAACAAAAACTGACTAAAAGGAGAACTATATATGAACGCAATCAGAAACATTACAATAGGACATACCGAACGGCTTTACAAGCCGGTGGGTTACACCATGCTTGCCAACTTAGTGAATATAGTACCGTTTTGTCTTTCTATAGAAGCGATACGTATCATTTTCAGTGCATTTGACGGGAGCGGACAGCCGCTTGACACGACCCGCCTGTGGTGGATATTCGGCATTATGGCTGCTTATATGCTGGTCATGGCTTTGGCAGAACGGGCATCCTACCGAGCCAATTTTAGAGGAGCATACGAAATGAGTGCTTCCGGGCGTTTGTCGCTGGCGGAGCACTTGCGGAAACTATCGTTGGGTTTTTTGTCGAAACGTGATCCGGGTGATTTGTCATCTATGCTTGTTACGGACTTCATGATGGCAGAAACCGGAATTTCGCACCACCTGCCCCAACTTATGGGTGCCATAGTCATGCCCGTACTGGCTTTTGCTTCGCTTGTATGGATAGATTGGAGGATGGCGGTCAGTATGTTTGCCGCCTTGCCGCTTGCCTTGCTCGTCCTGTGGGCAAGCACAAAGGCACAGCGGAAGTTAAGCGGCAGGCAAATTCAAGCAAAAATAAATGCTGGAAATCGGTTGGAAGAATACTTACAGGGTATTCGTGTAATGAAAGCGTACAATCTGATAGGTGACCGCTTTGTCAGGTTACGCGATGCGTTTGCAGAACTTCGCCGTGCTTGCATCCGTCAGGAAGCCTTGTTAGGCCCGTTTGTTCTGTTGAGCATTACTCTGGTACGTGCCGGGCTGACAATGATGGTGCTATGCGGAACTTATCTTTTATTGGGAGGAAAACTTTCAATCCTTATATTTGTGCTATTCCTTGTGGTCGGTTCTCGTGTGTTTGACCCGTTGACTTCCGCACTGACAAACTTTACCGAGTTCCGATACTTTTCCATTGCCGGAGGGCGTATCCTTACCCTGATGAACGAGCCGGAGATGAAAGGGGAACGGCAATCCCCGGTGGCTGGTGAAATCCGATTTGAACACGTTTCATTCGCTTACCAAAACAAAGAGGTGTTGCACGATATAAACATTACGCTTCCCAAAAACTCTTTGACGGCTCTTGTAGGTCCTTCTGGAAGTGGGAAAAGTACGGTGATGAAACTTTGTGCACGTTTCTATGACCCACAGAAAGGATGTATCTTTTTCAATGGTGTTCCGATGAATGAGATAAATCCAGAAAGTCTGATGAGCCACATCTCTATGGTATTTCAGGATGTTTATCTGTTTCAGGACACCATACGCAATAATATCCGCTTTGGTAAAACTGACGCGACGGAAGAAGAAATTATAGCCGCAGCTAAAAAAGCCTGTTGCCATGACTTCATCATGCGGTTGCCCAAAGGATATGACACCTTGGTAGGCGAAGGAGGGTGTACCCTTTCGGGCGGAGAAAAGCAACGCATATCCATAGCCCGTGCCATTCTAAAAGATGCGCCAATCATTCTACTTGACGAAGCAACCGCCTCACTTGACCCCGAAAATGAAGTGGAAGTGCAAAAAGCAATCGATTCGTTAATTAAGGGACGTACCGTTATCGCCATTGCCCACAGGCTTAAAACCATCAAGGATGCCGACCGGATTATTGTCTTGGACAACGGACGGATAAAGGAAGAAGGCACACACGATGAGCTTGTCCGAAATGAAGGGCTGTACGCTCATTTATGGAATATTCAGGAAAGCATTTCCGGCTGGAAACTGTAATTATAAAAATGGACTGAAAATGGAATTAATGTTTTAATACTTCCTTTTCAGTCCATCTTATATGTGAATGATTTACTCTTTTAATTGTTCTAATAAGAATTTTTCCAAACTTGTTTTATCTGGCAACTGAAGCATGTAAGTAGAAACAAACAGTTAGTTACTCATTCCGGCTATGGCAAACATTACCTGTTTATATGAAATAATAGATACATTGTTGACATATTGCGATAGATTTTCTAATTAACAAGATTCTGGTAAAAAATCGTATAGGTAATTAGTTGGAACCATATATTGCCAAGTTGTTACTATTCTGTTATTCAATTAGGTATTTGCCGTATTATATATCTGATAATAAAATATATTAAGTCACATACCTATCTTAAGGGAAAAGAAAAGGTGGAAACTGGTCTACGACCATACCTTGCCTTTCCATTTTCCCTCATCTTGCTCCGACAGCATCTTGTGGAATGCCATTTTGTACCTATCCATTCCTTTGTTGCACCTTGAGTGGACAGCATTCGTCCGGTAATTTAACAGCGAATAGATTTGGTGCTATTTTGTTACCTACAACTCTCAAAAATGCATTTATATTATTGATAACTAATGATATATAATTACTAACTGATATAATAGCCTAATACCCCTACCACCGTTCGGCGGCGGGAGGAATGCCATACAATTTGCAAGCAAAGGCGGTCTCGTTGTCCAATGTTGGCTTGATTATAAAGTGGCAAACAGGTTGGTATGGTTCGGAACAGAATTGCCATCGAAGTTTCTCCGGCAACACGCACATCTGTCAAGCAATATACGGGGAAAGAAAGAAGAAACGGGAACCGTTATCCAAGTCGGGCAACATATTCCCGCAGTCTATCCAGAGATATTTTTCATTGGAAGGTAGACAAACATCGGACAACTTGTCTCCTTTTATAGAGCTGCAAAAGCCCGTATTTGGCTAAAACTTTCACCACCGATTTTCTTTCAGTTGTTTATATAGAAACGGTTTACTTTAGTTTTTCTCCCTTATATATAGATACTAAAGTAAACTAAAATATATATGGCCGCTCCGGTACAAAGAACAATCCATGTTTCAATCGAACAGCCCGTTCACCAGATTGACCGCATCGTCCTTTTTCTGATTGATGATTTTGGCGTATACCTGTGTCATCTTCACATCGGCATGGCCGAGTAGTTTTGAGGTAGTATAGAGGTCCGCGCCAAGCGTCAGCATCATCGTAGCAAACGTGTGACGGGCAGTGTGGAATGAGAACCGCTTGTCTATGCCTGCCGCTTTTGCCCAAGGTTTGAGCAGCACGTTTATCATCGTTGGACTCGGTAAGTCGAAGACGTGGTCTTCCGCCATCTTGTATCCTCGCTCCGGCATCCACTTTAACGCTTCTGGTGAAAGCGGCAAATAAATCGGCTCTTTGGTTTTCTGCATGGACACAGCAAGGCGATATTGACCTCTATCCACAAAAACATCTTTCCATCTCAAACCGATAATGTCGCTTATTCGCAATCCACAGAAGCAAGAGAACAAATAAGCCTGTTTTACGGCCTTATTCTTCATCGGAGTAGCAATCAGTGTCCGGACCTCTTCAATGGTCATATACGAGCGTTTGCTCTCCGGCAAGCGTATCTTATCCGAGTTGTTGATCTTTGTAAATGGGTTGGACTTGATAATATCCGCACGAACGGCGGCATTCAAAGCTCCGTTCAGAATACGGTAATAAGTGTGAAGCGTAAAATTAGACACCCGTTTCCCTTTGGGGCGATACTCCGTCAGCAGATAGTCGATATACTCTTGGCAAAATGCCTTGTCGACCTGATCCATTGTCATGCTTTCACCCGCAAAATCTTTCAGTATGCGGATAGTTACCATGATTTGGTTCCCGTCCTTTTTACCACGCTTCGCCTGATTCTCTTTGTAGGTCTCCATCCAGTCCAAAAGAAAAACTTTTTCCCTGTGTTCGATTCCGGCCTCACCATTGGTAAGTTGGATGATGCGCTTCGATTTGATGGCATTGGCGGCAGCCATTGTCGCTTGATTCTGCCTACGGGCATTATGATCTGTTTCGGGAATAAGGTACATCTTCAGATACTCGTATGTCCGTTTGCCATTCCGGTATATATCCAGATACAAGCTCTTGTTTCCATTGGCCAGTTCTTTCATCCGCAGACGGATAGGTTCTTTGACTTTTGCAGGCTTTTTTACTCGTGGCATATTCCCTTCTCTTTTGCTCGTTATATCTACTGCAAAACTACAAATATAAGCCGAGTTTGAGGAACAAACAAGAAACAAAAATATACCGAAAAAGAGCCAATCAACTGAAAAGAATGAAAACAACAGAAAATATCAAGTCATATATAATACACTGTAAATTAGCGTATTTATTTGCACTTGTTTAGTTCTTGCTTTCATTCCACACCTTTACTTTATAAATCTGGCAAATATCCGCTATCTCCTTCAGGTAGGCATTCATCTTCGTATTCGACGGGACGGGCAGCAGTTTGCCCCGTGCCCGACAGTTGGCATCGTCGCGGTACTTCTCCAGCAGGGCCGCCGCCTGCGGGA
>ENA-OVFS01000647-OVFS01000647.1-human-gut-metagenome-genome-assembly--contig:-NODE-647-length-32258-cov-2.835699_pt1 | contig 32258 bp, 29 predicted proteins | sample MGYA00237763_ERZ505405 | MGnify/ENA primary metagenome ERZ505405 (study PRJEB26158, sample SAMN06016401) | human gut metagenome | biome: human gut; feature: ankylosing spondylitis patient; material... | reverse complement strand
CCGCTTCGGCGGCGACGTGCTGGACTGCTCGGCCAACCTGAACCCCCTGGGGATGCCCCCGGCGGTGCAGGCGGCCGCCGCGGCCGCCGCCGCAGACTCGGCCCGCTACCCCGACCCCCTGTGCCGCGCCCTCCGGGCGGCCATCGCCGCCCACGACGGGGTGGCGCCGGAGCAGGTGCTCTGCGGCGGCGGGGCGGCGGAGCTGATCTTCCGGCTGGCCTACGCCCTGCGGCCCCGGCGGGCGCTGGTCACCGCCCCGGCCTTCTCCGAGTACGAGGAGGCGCTGACGGCGGCTGGGTGCGCCGTGACGCGCCACCCCCTGCGCCGGGAGAACCGCTTTGACGTGGACGGCGGGCTGCTGGACGTCATCGCGCCGGGGGTGGAGCTGGTCTTCCTCTGCACCCCCAACAACCCCACCGGGCGGCTGGTGGACGGGGCGCTGCTGCGGGCGGCGGCGGAGCAATGCCGGGCCGTGGGGGCGGTGCTGGCGGTGGACGAGTGCTTTTTGCCCCTCTCCGACGGGGCGGGGCCGGGGCTGGCCCCCTGTCTGGCGGAGCACCCCAACCTGCTGCTCCTGCGGGCCTTCACCAAGAGCTACGCCATGGCGGGCCTGCGGCTGGGCTACGCCCTCTCCGCCAACGGCGGACTTCTGGAGCGGATGGCCGCCGCCGGCCCGCCCTGGAGCGTCTCCACCCCCGCCCAGGCGGCGGGGCTGGCCGCCCTGGAGCAGTGCTCCGACTGGCCGGAGAAGGCCCGGGCCCTGCTGGCGTCGGAGCGCCCCGCCCTGTCGGACGGCCTGACCGCCCTGGGGCTGGAGGTGGTGCCTGGACAGGCTAACTACCTGCTGTTCCGGGCGGCGGGCGCGGCCGATTTGAAGGAGCGGATGCTCATGCGGGGCGTGCTCATCCGCTCCTGCGCCAACTACCACGGCCTGGGGAACGACTGGTACCGGGTGTGTGTGGGACAGGCGGAACAAAACCGGCGGCTGCTGGCCGCCTTAAAGGAAGTGTTGTGATGGCCAACGCGATTATGATCCAGGGAACCGCCTCCAACGCGGGCAAGTCCCTGCTGGCGGCGGGGCTGTGCCGCATCTTTGCCCAGGACGGCTATAAGGTTGCCCCTTTCAAATCCCAGAATATGGCCCTTAACTCCGCCATCACCCCCGACGGCTTCGAGATGGGCCGGGCCCAGGTGGTGCAGGCCGAGGCGGCGGGGGTGGCCCCCGACGTGCGGATGAACCCCATCCTGCTCAAGCCCACCAGCCACGTGGGCTCCCAGGTGATCGTCAACGGCGTGCCCCGGGGCACCATGGCGGCGGGGGAGTACTTCCGCTATCGCAAGAGTCTCATCCCCGAGGTGATGGCGGCCTACGAGTCCCTGGCGGCGGAGTACGACATTATCGTCATCGAGGGGGCGGGCAGCCCGGCGGAGATCAACCTACGGCAGGACGACATTGTGAACATGGGCATGGCCCGCCGGGCTAACGCCCCGGTGCTCCTGTGCGGCGACATCGACCGGGGGGGCGTGTTCGCCTCCCTCTACGGCACGGTGAAGCTGCTGGAGCCGGACGAGCAGGCGAGGATCAAGGGCCTGATTATCAACAAATTCCGGGGGGATGTGGATATCCTCCGCCCCGGTCTGGGGCAGCTGGAGGCCCTCTCCGGCAAGCCGGTGCTGGGAGTTGTCCCCATGATGGACGTGGATGTGGACGACGAGGACTCCCTCTCCCACCGCCTGAGCGGAGGGGGAAGGGTGGGCCTGGTGGACATTGCGGTGGTGCGCCTGCCCCGCCTGTCCAACTTCACCGACTTCAACCCCCTGGAGCGGATGGAGGAGGTCACCCTCCGCTACGTCCGCAATCCCCGGGAGCTGGGGCGCCCCGATCTGGTGATCCTCCCCGGCACCAAGAACACCATGGACGATCTGCGCTGGCTGCGGGAGAGCGGCATGGAGACCGCCGTGCTCAAGCACGCCTCGGCCGGCGGAGCGGTGATCGGCATCTGCGGCGGCTATCAGATGCTGGGGAATACCGTCTCCGACCCCGACGGGGTGGAGGGGGGCGGCTCCCTCCGGGGCCTGGGCCTGCTTCCCGCCGACACGGTGTTCCAGGGGGAAAAGACCCGCACCCGGGTGACGGGGGCCTTCCGCGCCCCGGAGGGGCTCTTCCGCGCCCTGGCCGGCGTGGCCTTCGAGGGCTACGAGATCCACATGGGCCGCACCGAGAGCGGGGCGGCCCCCCTGGCGGAGTTCACCACCCAGACCGGGGAGCGGCGCTCCGACGGCCTCAGCGCGGGCAACGTGTGGGGCTGCTACGTCCACGGCATTTTCGACAAGGCGGCGGCGGCCGCCGCCCTGGTGAACGCCCTGCTGGCGGCCAAGGGGCTGGAGCCGGGCGCGGCCAGCGTGGACTGGCAGGCGTACGCCCAGCAGCAGTACGACAAGCTGGCGGCCGGCCTGCGGGCCAGCCTGGATATGAAACGCATTTACCGGATTCTCAACGGGGAGGAATAGAGACATGAAACACATCGAATTGCAGCGGGTGGCCCCCGCGGACATTGAGGCCCGGAGCATGGAGCTCATCGGCCAGGAGCTGGGGGAGCGGGTGTTCCCGGCGGAGCAGCTGCCCGTGGTCAAGCGGGTGATCCACACCACCGCGGACTTTGAGTACGCCGACAATCTGGTCTTTTCCGCCGGGGCGGTGGAGGCGGGCATCGCGGCCATACGGCAGGGCTGCACCATCGTCACCGACACCCAGATGGCCTTCTCCGGGGTGAACAAGCGGGTGCTGGAGAAATTCGGCGGCCGGGCGGTGTGCTTCATGTCCGACCCGGACGTGGCCGCCGAGGCCAAGGCCCGGGGGGAGACCCGGGCCACCGTGTCCATGGAGCGGGCCGCCCGGCTGGAGGGGCCGCTGGTGCTGGCCATCGGCAACGCCCCCACCGCCCTGGTGCGGGCCTGCGAGCTGATCGACGCGGGGGAGCTCAGGCCCGCCCTGGTCATCGGCGTGCCGGTGGGCTTCGTGAACGTGGTGGAGAGCAAGGAGCTGCTGCTCACCCTGGACGTGCCCCACATCGTGGCCCGGGGGCGGAAGGGCGGCAGCAACGTGGCCGCCGCCATCTGCAACGCCATGCTCTATCAGGCCAGCAACAACGCGCGGGAATAACGGGAGGGACGCACGATGACAGAGAGAGCGGTTCTGGCGGTGTCCTTCGGCACCAGCCACCGGGACACCCTGGAGAAAAACATCGCGGCCATTGAGGCCGAGCTGGCCGCGGCCTTCCCGGAGCGGACGGTGCGCCGGGCCTTTACCAGCGGCATGATCCTCCGCAAGCTGGCGGGGGAGGGCACCCACATCGACAACGTGCCCCAGGCGCTGGAGCGCCTGCTGGCCGAGGGCTGTACCGACGTGGTGTTGCAGCCCACCCACGTGATGAACGGGGAGGAGTACCACAAGCTGCTGGCCCAGGCGGAGCCGTACCGCGCCCGCTTTGCCCACATGGCCTTCGGCCGCCCCCTGCTGACGGCGGCGGAGGACTACGCGGCCCTGGGCCGCGCCCTGATGGAGGCGCTGCCCGCCCAGCGGGCGGACACCGCCGTGCTCTATATGGGCCACGGCTCGGAGCACCAGGCCAATTCGGCCTACGCCCTGATGGAGTACGCCTTCCACGATCTGGGGCGGAAGGACGTGGTGATCGGCACGGTGGAGGGCTACCCCGGCTTTGGGGAGGCCCTGCGCCGTCTGAAGGAGCGGCCCCAGGTGCGGAGGGTGGAGCTGCGCCCCCTGATGACTGTGGCGGGAGATCACGCCAAGAACGATCTGGCGGGGGACGAGGAGGACTCCTGGCGGCGCCGTCTGGAGGCCGAGGGCTACGAGACGGCCTGCGTGCTCACCGGCCTGGGGGAGTACCCGGCGGTGCGGGCGCTGTTTGTGGAGCACGCCAGGCAGGCGGAACAGCTCCAGGCGGAAGCCTGTTGATATAGATCCGGGGGCCGGAAACGGGAAGACGGGTGCAAATCCCGCGCAGTCCCGCTGCCGTAAGAGAACAGCCGGTGCGCACGGGCCACTGGGGCGACCCGGGAAGGCGCGCAGCGGCGGAGACGCTCAAGCCGGAAAACCGTACCGGCTCCGAATTCACAGCCACCTACGAGCGATAGGAAAGGATGAAACACATGATGAATCAACGAAACACAAGGCTTCTGCGCACGGCGGCGGTGCTCGTCGGCCTGCTGGGCGTGCTCACCATGAGCGCCTCGGCCATGCACATTGCCGAGGGCTACCTGCCGGTGGGCTGGGCCGCCGGCTGGGGCGTGGTATGCGTCCCCTTTGTGGTGGCGGGCTTCCTCTCCATCCAGAAGAAGGTCGCCCAGGCCCCCAAGGCCAAAATCCTGCTGGCCATGTGCGGAGCGTTCGCCTTTGTGCTCTCCGCGCTGAAAATCCCCTCCATAACCGGCTCCTGCTCCCACCCCACCGGCGTGGGGCTGGGCGCCATCCTGTTCGGGCCCATGACCATGGCGGTGCTGGGGCTGATCGTTTTGCTGTTCCAGGCCCTGTTGCTGGCCCATGGCGGCCTGACCACCCTGGGGGCCAACACCTTTTCCATGGCCATCGCCGGCCCCATCGTGTCCTGGGCGGTCTACAAGCTGCTGCGCAAGGCAAACGCCCCGGCGGCGGTGGCGGTCTTCGCCGCGGCCGCGCTGGGCGACCTGTTCACCTATGTGGTGACCTCGGTGCAGCTGGGCGTGGTCAACGGCGGCATTGGGAAATTCCTGATGGTGTTTGCCGTCACGCAGATCCCCCTGGCCATCGCCGAGGGCCTGCTGACCGTGGTGGTGTTCAACGTGCTGGAGAAGTACAGCCGGGAAGAGCTCCACGCCCTGTGCGTGCTGTAAGGAGGGAACCGGAATGAAGGTATGGCAGAAAAACCTGATCCTGATCGTGCTGGTGGTGCTGCTGGCGGCGCTGCCGCTGTGGCTGCTGCCCGACGCCGAGTTCGGCGGCGCGGACGGCCAGGCGGAGGAAGCGATCCTGGAGCTTCAGCCCGACTATGAGCCCTGGTTTGAGCCGATTCTGGAGCCGGCCAGCGGCGAGGTGGAGTCCCTCCTCTTCGCCCTCCAGGCCGCCATCGGCGCGGGCGTGGTGGGCTTCGTCCTGGGCCGCATCACCAAAAAGCCGGAGAAGAGGGAGCAGGGCTGATGGGAACCGACCGCTACGCCTATCAATCGCGGCTGCGGCGGATCTCCCCCATGCCGAAGCTGCTTCTGACCGGCTCGGCGCTGGTGCTCTGCCTGCTCTGCGACAGCGTAACGGTCGGCCTGGTCACCCTGCTGGCGATGTGGGGACTGGTTACCGCCCTGGGCGGGCTCAGCCCCCGCGTCTTCCTGCGGTTTCTGTGCGTCCCGATGGCCTTCCTGGCCATCGGATGCGTGACGATCCTGATCAACAGCTACCCCCAGGGCGCGCCGGTGCTACTTGCCGTGCCGGTGGGGGAGCGGCTGTGGGGCTTTGACCGGGCGGCGCTGCTCCGGGCCGGGCGGCTGTTCTGCAAGGCGGTGGGGGCGGTGGGGGCCATGTACTTCCTGGCACTGAATACCCCGGTGACCGATGTGACCATGGCGCTGGAGCGGCTGCACGTACCCCACCTGCTGGTGGAGCTGATGGAGCTGATCTACCGCTTTATCTTTGTCCTGACCGAGACCGCCTCCCGCATCCGCCTGGCTCAGGAGTCCCGGCTGGGCTATCAGGGGGTGCGCCGCTCCCTGTCCTCCCTGGGCACCCTGGCCTCCATGGTGTTTCTCCGGGCGTGGCGGAAGGCGGACCGGGTGTATACCGCCCTGGAGTCCCGCGGCTACAGCGGAAGCCTGGTCACCCTGTCCGGCGGCTATGCGCGGGGGGCGTGGCTCTACCCGCTGACGGCGGCGGTGGCGGCGGTTCAGCTGACGGCATGGTATCTCGAGAGGAGCGTGATGGGATGATGGAGGCCGCGATTGAGGCCAGAGAGCTGCGCTATACCTATGAGGACGGCACGGCGGCGCTGAAGGGCATCAACCTCCGGGCCGAACGGGGAAAGATCACGGGCATCCTGGGGGCCAACGGGGCGGGCAAGTCCACCCTGTTTCTGAACCTCAACGGCGTGCTCCAGCCGTCCGCCGGGGAGATCCTGCTGGACGGCGCGCCGGTGAAGCGGGACCGGAAGGGCCTGACCGAGCTGCGCCGCCGGGTAGGCATCGTGTTCCAGGATCCGGACGACCAGCTCTTCTCCGCCGACGTGTACCGGGACATCTCCTTCGGCGCGGTCAACCTGGGCCTGCCCGAGGCGGAGGTGCGCCGCCGGGTGGAGGCGGCCATGGAGCGCACCGGAGTGTCCCACCTGCGGGACAAGCCCACCCACGCCCTCTCCTTCGGGCAGAAGAAGCGGGCGGCCATCGCCGGCGTGCTGGTCATGGAGCCGGAGGTGCTGATTCTGGACGAGCCCACCGCCGGGCTGGACCCCCAGGGGGTGAGCGATCTGCTGGAGTTGCTGGCCAGCCTGCGGGACGGCCTGGGCATGACCATTCTCATGGCCACCCACGACATGGACGTGGTGCCCCTGTGCTGCGACTACGCCTATCTGCTGGGCGGGGGAAGCGTGCTGGCCCGGGGGACGCCGGAGGAGCTGTTTGCCCAGGCGGAGCTGCTGCGGGCCAACCACTTGCGCCTGCCCCGCATCGCCCACCTGATGGCGATTCTCCGCGACCGGGACGGCCTGGACGTGGCCCCGGTGGGCACCATTGGGGCGGCCCGGCGGGAGCTGCTGCGATTGTTGAAACAGGAGGAGTTATTGTGAAACGAGGCATTCTGTACGGCGTCGGGGTGGGCCCCGGCGATCCGGAACTGATCACCCGCAAGGCCCAGCGGATCATCGCCCAGGCGGCGGTGCTGGCGGTGCCCGACAAGGGCAGCGGAGAGAAGACCGCGCTGACCATCGCCGGCGAGCTGGCTGAGGGGAAGGAGATTCTCCTCTGCGACGCCCCCATGGTGCGGGACGAGGCCGCCCTGGACGCGGCCTATGAGGCCAACGCCGACCGGGTGTGCGCCCTGCTGGACGGGGGGAAGGACGTGGCCTTCCTCACTTTGGGCGATCCCACCGTCTACTCCACCTACCTCTACCTCCACCGCAAGGTGACGGCCCGGGGGTACGAGGCGGAGATCATCCCCGGCGTGCCCTCCTTCTGCGCGGTGGCGGCCCGGCTGGGCGCCGCCCTGTGCGAGAAGTCGGAGCGCCTGCTCATTGTCCCCGCCTCCCACAAGGATGTGGACGACTGCCTGGACGTGGATGCCAACCTGGTGTTCATGAAGGCGGGCCGGGAGATCGGCGCGCTGAAGGAGAAGCTGGCGGAGAAGGGCCTGCTGGAGCGGGCGTCCATGGTGGCCAACTGCGGCATGGAGGGGGAGGCGGTCTACCCCCGCTTCGCCGAGCTGACCGATGGCAGCGGCTACTTCTCCGTGGTGCTGGTGAAGAAGGGGGAAGAGGCTTGAACATCCGTATGACCGGCCTGGACTGGCGGAAGGCCCCCATCGGTCTGCGGGAAGCCCTCTCCTTCACCCGGAGCCGGGTGGTGGAGCTGGACCGGCTGCTCCGGGCGGCGGAGGGGGTGGAGGGCTGCGTGCTCCTGTCCACCTGCAACCGCACGGAGCTCTACCTCTCCTGCGCCTCCGGGGCGGAGCCGGAGCCGGGGGCGCTGCTGTGCGCGGCGGCGGGGCTGCCCTACGCCCCCTTCGCCGGGGCCTTCGTCACCCGCACGGGGGAGGAGGCCGCCCGGCACCTGATGGAGGTGGCCGGCGGCCTGCGCTCCCAGATCTGGGGGGAGGATCAGATCCTCACCCAGGTGAAGGGGGCGGCGGCCGCCGCCCGGGAGGCCGGCACGGCGGACGGGGTGCTGGAGATCCTGTTCCGCAACGCCGCCGCCGCGGGCAAGGAGATCAAGACCAAGGTGCCCCTCACCGGAGTGCCCCGCTCCGCGGCCCAGAGCGCGGTGGAGCGGCTGGCGCGGGACGCAGGGGGCCTGGAGGGCAAGCGGGCCCTGGTCATCGGCAACGGGGAGATGGGCCGCCTGTCCGCCGCTCTGCTCCACCGGCTGGGGTGCGCCGTCACCGTCACCCTGCGCACCTACCGCCACGGGGAGACCGTGGTGCCCGCCGGGTGCGCCGTGGCCCCCTATGAGGAGCGCTACGCCGCCATGAAGGGGGTGGACCTGCTCCTCTCCGCCACCACCAGCCCCCACTACACTATCTCCGCCCGGGAGCTGGCGGCGGTGGAGGACCACCCCCGCCTGCTGGCCGACCTGGCTATCCCCCGGGACATCGAGCCCGCCGTGGGGGAGCTGCCCGGCGTGACCCTCTACAACGTGGACTCCCTAGGGGTGGACACACGGCGGGAGGTGCCCGCCGCCGCCGCGGAGATCGTGGAGCGGCACCTGGAGCAGATGGCCCAGTGGGAGAACTACCGCTCCTGCCTGCCCGGCCTGGAGCGGGTGAAGCAGGCGGTGGCCGCCCGGGTACTGTCCACCGATCTGGACGGCCCGGAGGCCAGGGGCCTGGTGGAGCTGGCCGTGGGGCGGGCGGTGGACCTCCTCTCCGGCGCGCTCAAGGAGAACCTGACGCCGGAGGAGCTGGAGCGCTGCGCCCGCAAGATCGAGGTACATACCGCCGCCAAACCCAGGTGGCCCCTGCCGGAGCAGCGGCCCCTCCGCTTCCCACTGTTCGTCAATCTGGCCGGGGAGAAGGCGGTGGTCGTGGGCGGCGGGGCTGTCGCCTGCCGCCGGGCGGAGGTGCTCTCCCGCTTTGGCGCGGAGGTGACGGTAATCGCCCCCCGCTGTAAGAACCCGCCCCAGGGCATACAGTGGGAGGGGCGGCCCTATGCCCCCGGCGATCTGGCCGGGGCCGCTCTGGCGGTGGCCGCCACCGACGACCGCGCCGTCAACCGGGCGGTGGGGGAGGAGGCCCGCGCGCTGGGGATTCCGGTCAGCGTGGCCGACTGCCCGGAGGAGTGCACCTTCTTTTTCCCCGCCGTCTGTACCGGCGAGAATCTGGTGGCCGGGGTCATCGGCCGGGGCGACGACCACGCCCGCACCGCCCGGGCGGCCCGGGCCATCCGCAGCGCATTGGAGGGATTGGAATGAAGACCATACGTGTCGGCAGCCGGGAGAGCCGGCTGGCGGTGGTGCAGTCTGAGCTGGTGATGGACGCCATCCGCGCCGCCCACCCGGAGGTGGGGCTGGAGCTGGTGACCATGAAGACCACCGGCGACAAGATACTGGACCGCACTCTGGACAAGGTGGGAGGCAAGGGCCTCTTTGTCAAGGAGCTGGACGCCGCCCTGCTGGATGGCCGGGTGGATCTGACCGTCCACAGCTGCAAGGACCTCCCCATGGAGGAGGATCCCCGCATCCCCCTGGCGGGCTTCTCCCGCCGGGAGGACCCCCGGGACGTGCTGGTACTGCCCCAGGGGGCGGAGGAGCTGGACCCCTCCAGGCCCATCGGCTGCGCCTCCGCCCGGCGGGCGGTGCAGCTGCGGGCGCTGTTTCCCGGCGTGGCGGTGGCCCCGGTGCGGGGCAACGTGCTCACCCGCCTGCGCAAGCTGGACGAGGGGCAGTTCTCCGCCTTGGTGCTGGCCGCCGCCGGCCTCAAGCGGCTGGGGCTGGAGGAGCGCATCACCCGGTACTTTACGGTGGAGGAGCTGCTCCCCGCGGCGGGTCAGGGTATTCTGGCCCTCCAGACCCGGGCGGGGGAGGAGCTGTCCTGCCTGGACGGCGTACTGGACGCCGACGGAACCGACTGCGCCCGGGCCGAGCGTGCCTTTGTCCGCGCCCTGGACGGGGGCTGCTCCGCCCCCATTGCGGCCCACGCCCGGCTGGAGGGCGATACCGTGACCATAGACGGACTGTATGTAACCGACGCGGGCGAAGTGCGGCGGGGGCGGCTCAGCGGCCCCCGCGCCCAGGGAGAGGCCCTGGGTGAGGCGCTGGCCCGCAGGCTGAAGGAGGGCGGAACATGCCTGGAAAAGTGACACTGGTGGGCGCCGGCCCCGGCGATCCCGGCCTGCTGACCCGCAAGGGGCTGGAGGCCCTGGAGAAGGCCGATGTGGTGGTGTACGACCGCCTGGTCAGCCCCGCCATCCTGGCCCTCATGCCCGAGGGGGCGGTGAAGATCAACGTGGGCAAGGAGGCGTCCCGCCACCCCGTGCCCCAGGAGCAGATCAACCGGATCCTGCTGGAGCAGGCCCAGCAGGGCCATAACGTGGTGCGCCTCAAGGGGGGCGACCCCTTCCTGTTCGGCCGGGGAGGCGAGGAGCTGGAGCTGCTGGCGGAGCACCGCATCCCCTTCGAGGAGGTGCCCGGCATCACCTCCGCCATCGCGGCCCCGGCCTACGGCGGCATCCCGGTGACCCACCGGGACTGCTGCTCCTCCCTGCACATCGTCACCGGCCACCAGCGGGCGGGGAAGGAGCTGGCCATCGACTTCGAGGCCCTGGTGCGCACCGGGGGCACCCTGGTCTTCCTCATGGGCGTGTCCGCCCTGCCCACCATCTGCGCCGGGCTGCTGGACGCGGGGATGGCCCCGGACACCCCCGCCGCCGTGGTGGAGCGGGGCACCACCCCCGCCCAGCGGCGGGTGAGCGCGTCCCTGGCGGAGCTGCCCCGGGCGGCGGAAGCGGCCGCTGTCCAGAGCCCCGCCGTCATTGTGGTGGGGGGCGTGTGCGCCCTGGCCGACCAGTTCGACTGGTTCGACCACCTCCCCCTCAAGGGGAAGCGCGTGGTGGTCACCCGGCCCCGGGAGCGGGCCGGCACCCTGTCGGCCCGCCTGCGGGCGCTGGGGGCCGACGTGTGGGAGTACCCCTGCATCGCCACCGTGCCCATCACCCCCTGCCCCGCCGTAGACGGGGCGCTGGAGCGGCTGTCCGGCTATGAGTGGCTGGCCCTCACCAGCCCCGCCGGAGTGGACGCGGTGTGGGCCTGCCTGGACGGGAAGGGCCTGGACGCCCGCGCCCTGGGCGGCCTGAAGCTGGCCGCCATCGGCCCCGGCACCGCCAAGGCGCTGTCCGCCCACGGCCTGCGGGCCGACTATGTGCCCGAGGTCTACGACGCGGCCCACCTGGGGGCCGGCCTGCCCGCCCGGGGCCGGGTGCTCATTCTCCGGGCGGGGGAGGGCTCCCCTGCCTTGACAGAGGCCCTGAAGGGGCGTAACATTGGGTATGACGACGTGGCCTGCTACCGCACCGTGTACGAGAACCCCCGCTCCGACGAGCTGCGGGCGGCGGTGGAGTCCGGCGCGGCGGGGATCGTCACCTTCACCAGTGCCTCCACGGTCAAGGGGTTTGTCGCCTCCGTGGGGGAGGACGCGGACTTCTCCCGCATGGTGGGGGCCTGTATCGGGGCGCAGACCGCTGCCGAGGCCCGGAAGCACGGCATCCCCGCGGCGGTGGCCCGGGAGGCCACCATGGACGCCCTGGTGGAATTGATTACCGCCCTGCGGGATTGAGAAAGGAAGCACATATATGGAACTCATTCAACGCCCCCGCCGCCTGCGGGGAAGCGACGCGGTGCGCCGCCTGTGCCGGGAGACCCGCCTGTCCCCCGACAGCCTGATCTACCCCATCTTCGTGGACGAGACCCTCCGCGGTAAGCGGCCCATCGAGGCCCTGCCCGGCCAGTTCCACTACGGCCTGGACGCGGTGTGTGAGGCGGTGTCCGACTGCCTGGCCGCCGGGGTGACCCACTGCATCCTCTTCGGCCTGCCCCGTGAGAAGGACGCCGTGGGCTCCTCCGCCTGGGCAAAGCACGGCGTGGTGCAGGAGGCCATCCGGGCCATCAAGGCCAAATACCCGGATTTCTATGTGATCACCGACGTGTGCATGTGCGAGTATACCGACCACGGCCACTGCGGCATCCTCTGCGGCCAGAGCGTGGACAACGACAAGACCCTGGAGGTGCTGGCCAAGACCGCCCTCTCCCATGTGGAGGCGGGGGCGGACATGGTGGCCCCCTCCGACATGATGGACGGCCGGGTAGCCGCCATTCGGGCCGTCCTGGACGAGCACGGCTATGAGACCACCCCCATCATGGCCTACTCCGCCAAGTACGCCTCCGCGTTCTACGGCCCCTTCCGGGCGGCGGCCGGCTCCACCCCCTCCTTCGGCGACCGGAAGGGGTACCAGATGGATCCCCATAACCGCAAGGAGGCCCTCAAGGAGTGCGCCCTAGACGAGGCGGAAGGGGCGGATATCCTCATGGTCAAGCCCGCCCTGAGCTACCTGGACGTGATCCGCGAGTGCTCCGACGCCTTTGATCTGCCCATGTGCGCCTACTCCGTCTCCGGCGAGTACGCCATGATCAAGGCCGCCGGGGCGGCGGGGCTGGTGGACGAGTACCGCATCATGTGCGAGAGCGCCCTGTCCGTGTTCCGGGCCGGGGCCAACATGCTCATCACCTACTACGCCAAGGAGCTGGCCCAGGCCATACAGAGGGGGGACATCGGCTGATGGATATCTCGGAACAGCTCTTTGAGCGGGCCAAGCGGGTGCTCCCCGGCGGGGTCAACTCCCCAGTGCGGGCCTACCGGGCCGTGGGCATGGCCCCCCGCTTCATCACGCGGGCCGACGGGGCCTATATCTACGACGAGGACGGGAAGCGGTACATCGATTACGTCTGCTCCTGGGGCCCCATGATCCTGGGCCACAACCACCCGGTGATCCGGGAGGCGGTGGAGCGGGCGGTAAAGGACGGCCTCTCCTTCGGCGCCCCCACCCGCCGGGAGGTGGAGATTGCCGAGTTGATGATCGGCATGGTGCCCAACATTGAGATGGTGCGCATGGTGAATTCCGGCACAGAGGCGGTCATGTCCGCCCTCCGGCTGGCCCGGGGGGCCACCGGCCGGGACAAGCTCATCAAGTTCGAGGGCTGCTACCACGGCCACTCCGACTGCATGCTGGTCAACGCCGGTTCCTCCGCCCTGGCGGGGGGCCACCCCAGCAGCGCCGGCGTGCCGGTGGGGGCGGCCAGGGACACCTCACCGCCCAGTTCAACGATCTGGCCAGCGTGGAGGTCCTGCTGGAGCAGAACCCCGGCCAGGTGGCGGCGGTGATCGTGGAGCCGGTGGCCGCCAACATGGGCGTGGTCGGCCCCGCCCCCGGCTTCCTGGCGGGACTGCGGGCCCTGTGCGACAAGCACGGCGCCCTGCTGATCTTCGACGAGGTGATCACCGGCTTCCGCCTGGCCCCCGGCGGCGCCCAGGCGTACTTCGGCGTGCGGGCCGATCTGGTCACCTTCGGCAAGATCATCGGCGGCGGCATGCCGGTGGGCGCCTACTGCGGCAGCCGCGCGCTGCTGGAGCAGGTGGCCCCCTGCGGCCCGGTGTACCAGGCGGGCACACTCAGCGGCAACCCGGTGGCCATGGCCGCCGGCCTGGCCCAGCTCACCTACCTGCGGGAGCATCCCGAGGTATACGAGCACATCAACGCCAAGGGCGCGGCTCTGGCGGAGGGTCTGCGGCAGCTGGTGAAGCGCACCGGCGCGCCGGTGGTCATCAACCAGCTCGGTTCCCTGCTGGCCCCCTTCTTCACCCCCACGGCGGTGACCACCTTCACCGACGCCAAGGGCAGCGACGTGGCCAAGTACGCCCGCTACTTCCAGGGGATGCTGGAGCGGGGCGTGGCCCTGGCCCCCGCCCAGTTCGAGGCCATGTTCATTTCCGAGGCCCATACCCAGGCGGAGCTGGACGCCACCCTGGCCGCGGCGGAGGCCGTGTTCCAGACGCTCTGAGCCAAAACCAAAGCGGCCCCCGGAACCATTTGGGTTCTGGGGGCCGTTCTGCGTTCAGCCTTCGATTTTGTCCACCCGCCGCTGGTGGCGGCCGCCCTCAAACGGGGTGTTGAGGAAGGCGTCCACGATGCGGTCGGCCATATTGTTCCCGATCAGTCCGCCGCCCATGGCCAGCATGTTGGCGTCGTTGTGCCGCCGGGTCATCTCGGCGGAGAGAGGCTCGCTGCACAGGGCACAGCGGATGCCCTTCACCTTGTTGGCGGCGATGGAGATGCCGATGCCCGTGGTGCAGATAACGATACCCCGGTCGCACGCGCCGGAGGCCACTGCCTCCGCGGCCGCCCGGCCGAAGTCGGGGTAGTCGCAGCTCTCTGCGGTGTAGCAGCCGAAGTCCTGATACTCCAGGCCGCGGGCGTCCAGGTACTCCATGACGTGGCGCTTGAGGGCGAGCCCTCCGTGGTCGGAACCCAATGCGATCATATATATTTCCTCCTTATCCGAGTGTGTGGAACACGGGCTGGTGCTTTTCATAGGTGCAGACGCGGCGGAAGCCGCACTCCCGCAGCAGCGCGCAGGCGGCCCGGACGCCCTTGCCCACGTCCGCCGGGGTGTGGGCGTCAGAGCCGACGGTGACGATCTCGCCGCCGCAGTCCCGGTAGAGGGCCAGGATGGGCCGCCACTCCTCCAGGGTGCGCCCCCGGCAGGTGTTGACCTCCATGCCCCTGCCCTTTTCCACCGCCGTGCGCAGGATGGCCCGGATGGCGTCCTGGTAGCGGTTTAGGGTGACGGGGGCCTGCATATAGCGCAGGGGGTAGATGAGGTGGGCCAGCACGTCGTAAAAATCTGTGGCGGCCAGCAGAGCCAGGGAGGCAAAGTAGTCGTCCAGGGCATCATAGCAGGCCTGGACAGTGGAGAAATCCAGGAAGAACAGGTCGGTGCCGCCCCTTTCCGGCGAGAGGTTGTGGACCGAGCCCAGGATGAAGTCGGCCTCCGGGCGGGCACAGATGGCCGCAGCGGCGGCCGGATTCAGATGGGGCATGCCCAGCTCCAGGCCCAGCTTGAGGGTGAGACGCTCCCCGGCGGCGGGGAGGGCCTGCTGATGCTGGGCCACGGCGGGGGCCCAGTCGTAGCCCTCCGCCGGAACCCCATTTTCGTCGAGGAAGTCGAAGTGGTCGGTGACGCACAGCTCGTCCAGGCCCGCGTCTGCCGCCGCCTCCGCCAGCTCGGACAGGGGGGCGTGGGCATCAAAGGAGAGCCGGCTGTGGGTGTGATAGTCGGACAGATACATACAAATTACCTCACAAGTGCCGCTGGGCGGGGGATTAGAAGGGCCAGGAGGGGAGCCACCGCAGCAGGCAGGTCCCATACCAGGAGGGGATCTGGATGCCCACCAGCACGGGATAGAACAGGGCGTAGAGGGCCGCGGCCCCCGCCGTGACGGCGTACATGGCGGGCTTCCAGGCGATGAGCTCCTCCTGCTCGGACAGGCTGTAAAACACATAGCACAGGGCCAGAATGAGAAACAGCACCGAGGGGAAGTAGTGATAGGCGAAGGTGATGCGGCCGATGAAGAACCAGGGCACCAGCTGGGCCAGGTAGCCGATGACGATGAACAGGGCCCTGGCGCACCGCCGCCGCACCGCCTGCACGGCGCAGGCGAGGACGGCCAGCAGGCCGCCCCAGCACACCACCGGGTTGACAAAGGCGGCGAAGCGGGTGGTGTACCCCGGCACCGAGTTGTCCATATAGTAGAGGATGGGCCGGATGTCAAAGAGCCACTGATACCAGCGGGAGGAGTAGGGGTGGGTATCGGTGACGCCGCTGTGGTAGGAGAGCATATACTTCTGGTTTTCCCACATGGCGCCGACGAGGCCGGTGAGGCTGCTGTCTCCCTCCGCCCAGGCGTAAGGGAGATAGGACAGGGTATAGATGGCCGCCGGGATCAGGGCGAACACCAGCACCGAGAAGGCGAGAATCTGGAAGGCCCACTTCAGCCGCCCGGGCTGCCGCGCCCCCGTCTCCCCGTCCGCCGGCCAGTCCCGCAGCTTTTGGTACAGGCCGATGAAGTAGAGTACCACCAGCCCGGTGCAGCCGTAGATCACCGTCCATTTGGAGGCCGCGCCGATGCCCCAGAACAACCCCGACAGGAACAGGGGCAGGGCGCATTTGCGGAAGGGGGCGCCCGCCGGGAGGGTGAGGTAGCGGTACATGAAATAATACATCAGAAGGATGAAGAAGAAGGCGTAGGTGTCGATGGTGGCCAGCCGGGTCTGGGTCAGGTGCATGAAGTCGGCGGCCAGCAGCACGGTGCCGCAGGTGGCGATGGAGGTGCGGCCGAACAGGTTCTTGAGGAACACATACAGCAGGGGGAGCATCCCCACGCCGAACAGGGTGCCCATGAACCGCCAGCCGAAGGGGGTCATGCCGAACAGGCGGATACCGACGCCCATGATCAGCTTGCCCAGGGGCGGGTGGGAGATCTCATAGGGTTCAATGCCCCGGATGTGCTCCCAGGCGGTGCGGGGGTGGTAGATCTCGTCAAAGTAGGCCGAGTCGTAATAGGTGGTCTTTTCGGGCACCGTCTCCTGCTCGTCGAAGAGGGGGCTGGCCGAGGCGGACAGATTCACCCGGTTCCCCTCCAGATCGAACAGGGCCACCTCTCCCAGCTCCAGCAGGCCCTTATTGGCCTGGCCGGTGATGCGCAGGTATCGGATATACTGGGGGTTTTCGAAGGTGAGTTCATTCCACTTGAAGAGCTGATTGTAGTTCTGGGTCATGGCGTAGCTCTCGCCGTAGCCCTCCGGGTCGGCCCAGTAGTAAACGGTCTCCTCACTGCCCGTTTCATCGGTCTCCGTCCGGCTCCAGAGGGTGAGCCACTGCCGTCTGCGGAGATCTCCACCTGGTATTTGCCGGTGCCCAGGTTGGGGTAGTACCACAGCCTGGACACCTGGACGCTCTCCGGCAGGGAGAAGGTGGCCGATTCTCCGTCCCCAAAGTCCCAGGCGCTCTGGGGTGCCTGGAGGGAGCCCAAGTGGGCGAAGGCGGTGACGGCGTAAATACAGGTGATGAGCAGGATGGGAATGGCATCCCGGCGCGCCAGGGGATGGCACCGCCCGGCAAAGGTGAAGCGGCGCTTCGGCTGCGGCGCGGGGGCGAGCTGCTGGGCCAGGGGAGAGCGCTGGGTGCGCCAGTACCAGCAGAAGAAGCCCAGCAGCGCCAGCAGGGTGAGGACGGGAAAGAGTATGACAATATAACGAATGGGGCCCACGGGGGCGGTCACCTCCAACGACAGAAATAGACTAGAGGACGGGCAGTTGCCCGTCCTCTAGTTTATTTCTTTTTCTTCTTTTTGTCAAAGAAAGATTTTACGCCCTCCATGGGACCGGGTGAAAGCTCGCCCATGGCTTCGCCATAGGCACGCAGCGCCTCCTTCTGTTCGTGGGTCAGGCCGGTGGGCACCTGTACGTTCACGGTGACGTACTGGTCGCCCCGGCCCCGGCCGTTGACGCTGGGGATGCCCTTACCCCGCAGGCGGAAGGTGGTGCCGGGCTGGGTGCCCGCCGGCAGGCTCCACTTCACCTTGCCGTCGATGGTGGGAATCTCCAGCTCCGCGCCCAGTGTGGCCTGGAGAAAGGTGACGGGGTGCTCCAGATAGACCGACGTGCCGTCCCGCTTGAAGAATTCGTGGGGGCGGACGGTGACGCTGATGAGCAGATCGCCCGCCGGGCCGCCGTTTTTGCCCGCGCCGCCCTGCCCCCGGAGGGAGACCGCCTGGCCGTTGTCGATGCCGGCGGGGATGGAGACGGTGAGCTTACGCTGACGGCGGACGCTGCCCGCGCCGCCGCAGCTCTTGCAGGGCTGATGGATGATCTTGCCCTTGCCGCCGCACTTGGGGCAGGTGGTGGTGGTGGCGAAGGTAAAGGCCCCGCCGCCCCGCTGGATACGGATCTGGCCGCTGCCGTGGCAGTCGGGGCAGACCTCCGCTGTGGTGCCCGGCGCGCAGCCGGTACCGTGGCAGTCGTCGCAGGGTTCGGTTCGGTTGAGGGTGATCTCCTTCTCACAGCCGAAGGCCGCCTCCTCAAAGCTGATGGTAACCGACGCCCGCAGGGTGTCGCCCTTCATGGGGCCGCTGCGCGCACGGCTGGAGCCGCCGCCGAAGCCGCCCCCGAAGAAGGAGCCGAAGATATCGCCCAGGTCGATGTCGCCCATGTCAAACCCGCCGAAGCCGCCAAAGCCGCCCCCGGGTCCGCCCGCGCCGAAATTGGGATCCACACCCGCATGGCCGAACTGGTCGTAGCGGGCGCGCTTATCCTTGTCGGACAATACCTCGTAGGCCTCATTGGCCTCCTTAAATTTAGCCTCGGCGGTCTTGTCGCCGGGGTTCAGATCCGGGTGGTACTGCTTGGCCTTTTTCCGGTAGGCCTTCTTGATCTCCTCGTCCGTGGCGCCCTTGGACACGCCGAGGACTTCATAATAATCTCGTTTCTGTTCTGGCATAGGGTTCTATCACCTCTTAACGGGAGAAACGGGCGGGTCTGGGGGCCGCCCCCTACTGCGTAGGAGCCAACTCCAGACCGGCCCGTGCTCACCGGACGAATTTACTTCTGGCTGTCGTCGTCTACCACTTCATAATCGGCGTCCACCACGTTGGGATCGGAGCCGGCGGAACCGGCCTGGGCGCCGCCCATGTCGGGGCCGGGCTGCTGACCGCCCTGGGGATTGGCCTGCTGATACATCTTCTCCGCGATGGGATAGAAGGCCTTGCTGGCCTCCTCAGTGGCGGCCTTGATGGCGGCCACGTCGGTGCCCTTCAGCGCGTCCTTCAGCTTGTTCAGCGCGGCCTCCACGGTGGCCTTGTCACCCGCGTCGATCTTGTCCTTGGCATCCTCCAGGGCCTTCTCGGTCTGGTAGACCACCTGGTCGGCCTGGTTGCGGACGTCGATCTCCTCCTTCTTCTTGGCGTCCTCGGCGGCAAACTGCTCGGCCTCCTTGACGGCCTTGTCAATGTCCTCCTTGGACATGTTGGTGGAGGAGGTGATGGTGATGTGCTGCTCCTTGCCGGTGCCCAGATCCTTGGCGGACACGTTCACGATGCCGTTGGCATCGATATCGAAGGTGACCTCGATCTGCGGCACGCCGCGGCGGGCGGGGGCGATGCCGTCCAGGTTGAAGCGGCCCAGGGTCTTGTTGTACTGGGCCATCTCGCGCTCGCCCTGGAGCACGTGGACCTCCACGCTGGTCTGGTTGTCGGCCGCGGTGGTGAACACCTGGCTCTTCTTGGCGGGGATGGTGGTGTTGCGCTCGATGAGCTTGGTCATCACGCCGCCCATGGTCTCGATGCCCAGGGACAGGGGGGTGACGTCCAGCAGCAGCAGGCCCTTCACGTCGCCGGTGAACACGCCGCCCTGGAGCGCCGCGCCCATGGCCACGCACTCGTCGGGATTGATGCCCTTGAAGCCCTCCTTGCCGGTGAGCTTCTTGACCATCTCCTGCACGGCGGGGATACGGCTGGAGCCGCCCACCATCAGCACCTTGGAGATGTCGCTGGAGGACAGGCCGGCGTCACTCATGGCCTGCTTCACGGGGCCACTGGTGGCCTCCACCAGGTTGGCGGTGAGCTGGTCGAACTTGGCCCGGGTGAGGGTCAGATCCAGGTGCTTGGGGCCGGTGGCGTCGGCGGTGATATAGGGCAGGTTGATGTTGGTGGAGGTGACGCCGGACAGCTCGATCTTGGCCTTCTCGGCGGCCTCCTTCAGGCGCTGCATGGCCACCTTGTCGCCGGTCAGGTCAATGCCGGTGTCCTTCTTGAACTCGGCGGCCATCCAGTCCATGACGGCCTTGTCGAAGTCGTCGCCGCCCAGGCGGTTGTTGCCGGCGGTGGCCAGCACCTCGATGACGCCGTCGTCGATGTCCAGGATGGACACGTCGAAGGTGCCGCCGCCCAGGTCGTACACCATGACCTTCTGGGCAGTCTCCTTGTCCACGCCGTAGGCCACGGCGGCGGCGGTGGGCTCGTTGATGATGCGCTTGACGTCCAGGCCCGCGATGCGGCCGGCGTCCTTGGTGGCCTGGCGCTGGGCGTCGGTGAAGTAGGCGGGGACGGTGATGACCGCCTCGGTGACGGTCTGGCCCAGATAGGCCTCGGCGTCCGCCTTCAGCTTCTGCAGGATCATGGCGGAGATCTCCTGGGGCGTGTAGGCCTTGCCGTCGATGTTCACCTTGTAGTTGGTGCCCATCTCGCGCTTGATGGACATGATGGTGCGGTCGGGGTTGGTGATGGCCTGGCGCTTGGCCACCTGGCCCACCATGCGCTCGCCGTCCTTGGAGAAGGCCACGACGGAGGGGGTGGTGCGGTTGCCCTCGGCGTTGGGGATGACGACGGACTCGCCGCCCTCCATGACGGCCACGCAGGAGTTGGTTGTACCAAGGTCGATACCAATAATCTTAGACATAAAGCAGTTCCTCCAATAATAAAGAAATTGGTTTTTTACAAGGTTGAGTGGTGGGCGCACCATGTGCGCCATGATGTCACGCTATGGGTTGGGCACATGGCCGGGCCGCTAAGTCCAGACTGCGCGAAAAATGCCGCTTCGGGCTGCGCCCGTCGCCTGTTTTTTCGTCTCCGTCCCGCCTTAGCGCCCCTATGTGCCTACCCTCCGCGCTTCTTAGTTGGCGACCTTTACCATGGCGAAACGGACCACCTTGTCGCCCGACTTGAAGCCGGTCTGGAACACATCCACAATGGTGTTCTCGCCAGCGCCCTCGTCCTCCACGTGCATCACGGCGTTGTGGAGGTTGGGATCGAAGGGCTCGCCCAGGGCAGGGATCTCCTCGATGCCCAGCTTGGTGAGAACCTCCTTGAGCTGGGTCATGGTCATCTCCACGCCCTTCTTGTAGGCCTCGTCGGCGGTCTCCTGCTTGAGGGCCCGCTCCAGGTTGTCGTACACCGGCAGGAAGGCCGCAGCGGTGTCCGCCTTGGCGTCCGACCAGGCGGATTCCTTCTCCTTCTGGCTGCGGCGGCGGTAGTTGTCGTATTCAGCGGCCAGGCGGAGAAATTTGTCCTCCTGGTCGGAGAGGCTCTTCTTGAGGGCCTCCAGCTCCTCCAGCAGGGGGTTGGGAGCCTCGGCCTCCGTCTCCTCGGTGGGGACGGCCTGCTCGGTCTGCTCTTCCGGGGTCACGTCCTCCGGCTTTTTTTCCTTCTTGCTCATGGGATGCATTCATCTCCTATTTCTCGTCGTCCCTGCCCTGGGGCAGTTCACCCTGTCCAAACAGCCGGGAGAGGCCCTCGGCCAGATAGGACAGGCGGGCGGTTATCTTGGCGTAATCCATCCGGGTGGGCCCAACCACGCCGATGACACCCCGCATGCCGTCGCCGATGTCGTAGCTGGCGACCACCACGCTGGTGTCCTTCAGCGCGTCGGCCACGTTTTCCGGGCCGATGAGGATCTTCATGGGATCGTCCTTGGGAACGGGGAAGCGGGCAGGGTCGGCGTCCTCGGAGAGGTAGCTCATCAGCGGCTGCGCCCGCTCCAGGCTGCGGTACTCGGGCAGCTCCAGCAGATGGGCCAGACCCGAGGTGTGGACGGTGCGCTGCTCCAGGCTCTCCAGCACATCCATAGCGAAAGACACCACCAGGGAGATAAGCCCATAGGCCTCCCCGGCCGCATGCTGGGCCACCCGCATCAGCTCCGGGGTGATTTCCTCCAGCGTCAGGCCGGTAAAGGTGGTGTTCAGCAGGGTGTTGAGCATCTGAAGCTGGGCTTCCGTCAGGTCGGAGGGCAGGCGGATGAGCCGGTTACGCACGATGTCCGTGTCGGTCATCACCACGATGATGAAAGCGTTGCGCTCCACCATCAGCAGATCGAACCGCCGGATGGTCATACGGCTCAGACCGGAGGAGAGGGCGAAGGAGGGGTAATTGGTGAGCTGGGACACCACCCGGCCCGCCTGGTCCAGCACCCGGTCCAGCTCCCGCATCCGCATGGCCAGGGCCTGGTTGATGCGCTGGGTCTCCTGGAGGGAGAGCTTGTGCTCCTCCATCAGCTCGTTGACATAGAGCCGGTAGCCCTTGGGCGAAGGGATGCGCCCGGCGGAGGTGTGGGGCTTTTCCAACAGGCCCATCGCCTCCAGATCCGCCATTTCGTTGCGGATGGTGGCGGAGGATACCTCCATATCGATGGAGGCGGCGATGGCCTTGGAACCCACCGGCTCCGCCGACTGGATGTAGCTCTCGATGATGGCGCGGAGAATCCGTTTTTTGCGCTCTGTTAAATCCATTCCGGCCACCCTTTCACAATGTTAGCACTCAAACTCTCTGAGTGCTAAAGATAATGTAGCACCGTCCCCCGAAAAAGTCAAGTGTTCTGGATGTAAATTAAATGTGAACGTAGAAAATTCAGCAGGCAAAGGGGTGGACTGCAAGTTTCGGGCGTTGACGGGGCGGCGGAACAATGGTATTCTATGTAAAAAAGGAGGGGTGAATCCGTGGACGAGGGCCGAGGCTTCACGATTATCGACTATGAGGATCGCTACAAGCAGGCGCTGGAGGACATCTCCCTGCCCTGGCTGCTGGAATACGACCTGCTGGAGCCGGTGGATCTGGAGATGCTGGCGGAGCCCCACCGCTTCCTGTCCGGCGGTGGCCGGGTGCTGCTGGCCCGCTGGGGGGAGGAGATTGTGGGCATGGTCATGCTGGAGCTTCAGGGGAAGGGCCAGTGCGAGCTGCTCAAGTTCGGTGTGAAGGAGGCATACCGGGGCCGGGGCATTGGTACGGCCTTGATGGAGGCGGCGCTCCAGGCCGCCCGGGATGCAGGGCAGAAGAAAGCGGTCCTCACCTCCAACCATCAGCTCAGGGAGGCCCTGCGGCTGTATGAGCGGTTTGGGTTCAAATACGTCACCTATTCTGATAAATGGTTCCAGCTCTCCGACATCCGCATGGAGCGGGAGCTGTGAGCCGGCTTACAGAGAAAAATACCCCGGCTCCGCGCCCACAGGCGGAGCCGGGGTATTTTTTACAACGCGGTCACTCCGTACGGGAGAACTGGGTGACGTCGTTGATCCACTCCCGGGAGCGGAGGCGGTACAGGCCAATGCCGAACTTGACGAATTGCTCGGCCATGATGCCCACATAGACCCAGAAGATGCCCCACTGGAACACCAGGCCGAACAGGGCGGCCAGGGGGAGGGAGACGAACCACAGGGGGGTGGTGTCGATGATGGTGGCGGCCCGCACGTCGCCGCCGCCCCGCAGGACGCCCACGGTGTTGACCGAGTCGAAGGCCCGCAGGGCCAGAAAGACGCCGATGAAGGTCAGCATCATGGTGGTGATGGAGCCGGCGGTCTCCGACAGGTGGAAGAAGGGGTAGACCAGCCAGGGGAAGACGAACCAGGCCCCCAGGATCAGGGGGATGCCGATGATCAGGCCGCAGAGGAAGGCCAGGGTGTCCAGGGTGGCTCCCACCTCGTAGACGTGCTCCCGCCGGCCCGCGCCGATCTCCCGGCCCACGATGATGGCGGTGGTGTTGCCGATGGCGAAGATGGACACGGTACAGAGATCCTCAATGTTGCCCGCCAGGGCGCGGGCGGCCAGGATCTCGGTGGAGCCCTCCATGTGGCCCATGATGACCTTGTAGAGGGAGGTGCCCAGGCCCCAGAGGGTCTCGTTGAGCACCACCGGCCCGGAGTAGTGGAGGAATTTGGCCAGCAGGGCGCGGCCCGGCCGGAAGAGCACGGCGGGCTTGAGCCGGAAGCGGTGGTTGGTCAGGGCGTAGGAGAACATGATGACGAACTCCAGCACGCGGGCGGACAGGGTGGCCACCGCCGCGCCCACCACGCCCAGGGCGGGAGCGCCCAGGTTGCCGAAGATGAACACCCAGTTGAGGAAGGCGTTGGTCAGCATGGACGCGCCGAAGATGATCATGCCCAGCTTGGGGTTCTCCATGGAGCGGTGGGCGCCCACGTACACGCCGGTGAGGCTGTTGAAAATATAGGAGAAGCCCACGATGCGGGCGTACTGGGCCGCCAGGGGTACCAGCTCCTGGTTGTCGGTAAGCAGGCCCATCAGCTGCTCCGGCAGGAAGAACATGACGGAGGCAAAGGCCAGGGAGATGGCCCCGGCCACATAGCAGCCCAGGCCGATGACCCGGTTAATGGACTCGGTGTCCCCCTTGCCCCAGAACTGGCTGATGAGGACGGAGGAGCCGCTCTGGAGTCCGAAAATGACCAACTGGATGACGAAGACGGGGATGTTGGCCACCAGCACGGCGGCCAGGGGGGCTTCCCCCAGGGCGCCCACCATGAAGGTGTCGATCAGCCCCAGCAGGGTGGTGCACAGGTTCTGGAGCAGGATGGGCAGGGCCAGCCGCGCCACGTTGCGGTAGAAGGCCGCCCCCCGGTTCATATAGTGGAACAAACGCTCACCTCGCTGCAATTCTGGTCTTAGTGATTTCGGTCAGTCCCCCGGCCAGGGCGTCCACGTCGGCGCGGGTGCTCTCCGGGGAGAAGGAGACGCGGAGCACCCCCATCAGGGTGCGCTTGGGCAGGCCCAGGGCCGCGAACACGTGGCTGGGCTTCCCGCGGTGGCAGGCCGAGCCGGAGGAGACGTACACCCCCCGGTCGGACAGCTCCCGCACCAGCATTTCGCTGGGGTAGCCGGGCAGGGAGACGGCGCAGATGTGGGGGGCGTCCCCCCGGCTGATGATCTCCAGCCCGGGGACGGCGGAGAGTGATTCCAGCGCGTATTCTTTGATTTCTTGAATACGAGCGGGATAGTCCTCCTGCCACGCCGCGCAGGCGGCCGCCAGGGCCGCGGCCTGGGCGGTGGGCTCGGTGCCGGGCCGCAGCCCGCCCTCCTGCCCGCCGCCCGTCAGCAGGGGCTTGAGGTTCAGCCCCCGGCGGATGTACTGCACGCCGATGCCCTTGGGGGCGCGGATTTTATGGCCGCTGAGGGTGAGCAGATCCACCCCCAGCTCCGCCGGGGTGAAGGGTACCTTCAGAAAGGCCTGCACCGCGTCGCAGTGGAGCAGGGCGGGGGAGCCGGCGTCCCGGATGGCCTGGGCGGCCTCCGCCACGGGGAGAAGTGTGCCCAGCTCGTTGTTCACCAGCATCATGGACACCAGCACCGTGTCGGGCCGCAGGGCGGCCCGGAGGGCGTCGGCGGACACGTGGCCGCTCCGATCGGGCTTGAGGTAGGTCACCTCGTACCCCTGGGCGGCCAGGGCCTTCACCGGCTCCAGCACGGCGGCGTGCTCGATGGCGGTGGTGATGATGTGCCGTCCCTTCCGCCGTCCGTACTCCGCGGCGGCCCGGACGGCCCAGTTGTCCCCCTCGGTGCCGCAGGAGGTGAAGACCAGCTCCTCCGGCGCGCAGCCCAGGCGGCCGGCCACGGCGGCGCGGTGCTCCTTCAGCGCGGCGGCGGCGGCCTGCCCCAGGGCATACCCGGAGGAGGGGTTGCCGTACCCCTCAGTCATGGCCTCCAGGGCGGCCCGGGCGGCCTCCGGACACACCCGGGTGGTGGCGGCATTATCTAAATATACGGGCATGGTGCGGTCACCTCATCCATGGATGGAATAAAGACAGTATTAAATATTTTATGCTCTGCCCGGTTGAAAGTCAAGGCCCGCCCGGGTTTTGGGCGGGCCTTGTCAAAAATGCTGCTTGCGGTGGCTATTCGGCAGAAAGCGCCGCCACAGTCCAGTGTGGAAGAAGAGAAGACCCAGCGGGGTAGAGAGGAAAATGATTGCACGAAAGGCAAAAAAGGCGGGCGGCCCCACGGGCCGCCCGCCGCTGCGGGAGAGAGCTTACTTGAGGGTGCGCACCGGCACGTTCCAGATGTCCCGGGCATAGTCCCGGATGGAGCGGTCGGCGGCGAAGATGCCGGATCGGGCGATGTTCATGAGAGCCATCCGGTTCCACCGCTTGGGGTCCTGATAGGCCAGGCCGGCCCGCTGGTGGGCGTCCCGGTAGCTCTCGAAGTCGGCCAGCAGCAGGTACTCGTCCGCCGGGCCGCCGTCGCCGAACAGGAGGCGGCGGGCGATGTCGTCATAGGCCACGCCGTCGCCGAAGCCCACGTTGAGCTGGTCGATGACCGCGCGCAGCTCGGGATTGTGGACATAGTACTCATAGGACTTGTAGCCCTTCTGCTTCATCTCGGCCACCTCGTGGGCCTTGAGGCCGAAGAGGAAGATGTTCTCGTCCCCCAGCACCTGGTGCATCTCCACGTTGGCGCCGTCCAGGGTGCCGATGGTCACCGCGCCGTTCATCATGAATTTCATGTTGCCGGTGCCGCTGGCCTCCTTGCCGGCGGTGGAGATCTGCTCGGAGAGCTCGCTGGCGGGCATCAGCTTCTCCGCCAGGCTCACCCGGTAGTTCTCCAGGAAGACCACCTGGAGCCGGTCTTTGCAGGCGGGGTCCCTGGCGATCATGTCGGCCACGGAGTTGATGAGGCGGATGATCCGCTTGGCCACCGCGTAGCCGGGGGCCGCCTTGGCGCCAAACAGGTAGGTGCGGGGGGTGAAGTCGAAATGGGGGTCGGCCTTCATGCGCTGGTAGAGGTAAATGATGTGCAGCACGTTGAGCAGCTGCCGCTTGTACTCATGCAGCCGCTTCACCTGCACGTCAAAAAGGGCGTCGGTGTTGAGAATGACGCCGCTCTCCCGGGCCACCCAGGCGGCGAAGGCCTTCTTATTGTCCGCCTTGATCTGCCCCAGGCGGGAGAGCACGCCCGCGTCGTCCCGGTACTGCTCCAGCTCCTTGAGGGCGTCGGGCTGGAGCAGGTATTTGTCCTTGCCGCAGCAGTCGCGGATCAGGGCGTCCAGCTCCGGGTTGCACTCGCTGAGCCAGCGGCGGTGGTCAATGCCGTTGGTGACGTTGGTAAACTTGTCGGGGGTGCGGGCATAGGCGTCGTGGAAGACGTCCCGCTTCAGAATGTCGGAGTGGAGGGCGGACACGCCGTTGATCTTGAAGCAGGCGCACACGCACAGGTTGGCCATGCGCACCTCGCCGCCCCAGATGATAGCCATGGGGGCCACCTTGGACAGATCGCCGTGGAAGTAGTCGGTCAGCGCCCGCTGGTAGCGGTTGGAGATCTCGATGAGGATCTGCCAGATGCGGGGCAGCCACTTCTCAATGAGCTGCTGGGGCCAGCGCTCCAGCGCCTCCGCCAGGACGGTGTGGTTGGTGTAGGCGATGGTGTGGGTGACGATGTACCACGCCTCGTCCCAGCCGTATCCCTCCTCGTCCAGCAGGATACGCATCAGCTCCGGGATGGCCAGGGTGGGGTGGGTGTCGTTGATCTGGATGACATGCTTGAGGTGGAAGTTGCGCAGGGTGCCGTACTCGGCCCGGTGCTTGCGCACGATGGACTGGATGGTGGCGGAGACGAAGAAATACTGCTGCTTGAGGCGCAGGGACTTGCCCTCGTAGTGGTTGTCCTCGGGGTAGAGCACCTTGGAGATGGACTCGGCCATGGCCCGCTGCTCCACGGCCTTCAGATACTGGCCGGAGGAGAACAGGTTCATGTCTACCGGCGTGGGGCTGTTGGCGTCCCACAGGCGGAGCAGGTTGCCGTGCTCGGTGCCGTAGCCGGCGATCTCCATGTCCTTGGGCACGGCCAGCACCACATCATACCCGGTGTGCTTTACCCGGTGGCGGCCCAGCGCGTCCCACTCGTCCTCCACCTTGCCGCCGAAGCGGACCTCCTCGGTCTCGTCCATCTTGGGGATGAGCCAGGCGTCGCCCAGCCCCAGCCAGTTGTCGGGTAGCTCCACCTGCTGGCCGTCCACGATCTTCTGCTTGAAGATGCCCAGCTCGTAGCAGATGGAGTAGCCTGTGGCGGGGATCTCCAGGGTGGTCATGGAGTCCAGGTAGCAGGCGGCCAGGCGGCCCAGGCCGCCGTTGCCCAGGCCGGCGTCGGGCTCGGCCTCAAACAGGTCGGGCGCGGAAAACCCAAGGCCCTCGATGGCCTGCTTCAGCGGCTCCGCCACGCCCAGGTTGTAGGCGTTCTTCATCAGGGACCGGCCCATCAGAAACTCCAGGGACAGGTAGTGAACCTGGCGCAGGTGCTCCACGGCCACCCGGTCGGCGGTCTTCATTTGCCGCTCGGACATGATGTCCCGCAGCACCAGGGCGCAGGCCTTGAACATGTGCAGGCTGGTGGCCTCCTCCACGTCACGGCCGAAGTTGCGGCGCAGTTTGCCCGTGATGAGGGTCATCAGCTCTTTTTTGGTATATTTGTGCAATGCAGACATCTCCTGTTTCTGTTGAGATCAACATAGGAACGCTCCGCGGAAGGACACACCCGCCACGGAGCGCTCATTCTATCATGGGAATATGGTACTGTCAAGCGTAAAAAGCGGCCCTATTTCCCGGTCACCCAGCCGTAAATCTCCTCATAAGCCTTGGCCGACTTTTCCCAGGAGAAGTCGGCGGTCATGGCGTTCTTCTGGAGGGCCTTCCACGCCTTGGGCTCGTTGTGGTAGAGGTTCACCGCCTCGCTCAGTACGCCGGTCATCTCCTGCACATTGATGTTGGCAAAGGAGAAGCCGGTGCCCTCGCCGGTGAACTTGTTGTAGGGCACCACGGAGTCCCGCAGGCCGCCGGTTTCCCGCACCACGGGGATGGTGCCGTAGCGCATGGCGATCATCTGGCTCAGGCCGCAGGGCTCGGAGATGGAGGGCATGAGGAACAGGTCGGCGCCGCCATAGATGGCGGTGGACAGGTTGGGGGAGTACATCATGTGGGCGGCGAAGCGGCCGGGGTACTGGTTCTGAGCTTGGCGGAAGGCCTCCTCATAGTTCCAGTCGCCGGTGCCCAGGACGATCATCTGTACGTCCATACCCATAATCTCGTGGATGGCGGCGGTGACCAGGTCGAAGCCCTTGTGCCGCACCAGGCGGGACACGCAGGCGATGATGGGGGCGTCCGGGTTCTCCCGCAGGCCGGACATCTGCTGCAGGGCGGCTTTGCAGTTCTTCTTGCCCGCCATCTGCCGCGCCGAGAAGAACTTGGTCAGGCCCTTGTCCCGCCAGGGGTCATACACCTCGGTGTCGATGCCGTTGAGGATGCCGCGCAGCTTGTGGCGGTTGTCGGCGATAACCCCCTCCAGGCCGTGGGCATAGAAGGAGTACTGGAGCTCGTCGGCATAGGTGGGGGAGACGGTGGTCACGTAGTCGGCGGCATAGATAGCCCCTTTCATCAGATTCACGTCTCCGTGGTAGGCCAGCATGTGCTCGTTGAAGTACCCGTCGTTGAGCCCGAACACATCCTTCAAAGTCTGGCTGCCGTATCGGCCCTGGTACTCGATGTTGTGGATGGTGAACACGCTCTTGGTGTCGCAGAGCTGGGGGATGCGGTGGCGCTCCTCCAGCAGATAGATGGGCGCCAGGGCGGTCTGCCAGTCGTTGCAGTGGAGCACGTCTGGATGCCAGTTCAGCCAGCCCATGCTCTCCACCACAGCCCGGGAGAAGTAGGCGAAGCGCTCGCCATCGTCGTAGTGGCCGTAAATGTTGGAACGCTTGAAGTAGTATTCGTTGTCCACAAACCAGTAGGTGACGCCGTCCCGCTTCAGCTCAAAGATGCCGCAGTAGGGGCTGCGCCAGGCCAGGGTGATGTGGAAGCACTGGAGGTAGGTCATCTGACTGCGCCATTCCTCGCCGATGCCTTCGTAGAGGGGGAGGATCACCCGCACGTCATGGCCGTTTCCGGCCAGCGCCTTGGGCAGAGCGCCGGCCACGTCGGCCAGTCCGCCGGTCTTGATGAAGGGCGCACACTCAGAGGTGGCAAATAAGATGTTCATAGGCTCTCCTTATGTCGAAATTGAGCGGCAGGGGCAACCACCCGCGCGAGCGTGGGTGAGGGGTATCGCGGCCATTGTGCCGCCCAGAGGGCGGCACGGTGACCGCGTATCTAGGGGGGGACAGCGTCCCCCCTGGAGTCGTCATACAATTTCGTTCTTCGCAATGGACAGCGGATAGGTGTTGTGGCCCATCAGCATCCGGCCGGGGTTGACCCGCACGTTCTTGTCGGTGATGGCGTACTTGAGCACCGCGCCGGCCTGAACAGCGGTGCCCTGCATCAGCACGCATCCGGAGACCTTGGCCCCCTTCTCCACACGGACGCCACGGAAGAGGATGGAGTTCTCCACCTCGCCCTCAATGATGCAGCCGTCAGCCACCAGGGAGTTGACCGCCCTGGAGCCTGGGCCGTAGTAGGTGGACGGGTCGGAGCGATCCTTGGTGCGGACAGGGCGGCCGGGGGCAAAGAGGTCGGTCCGCACCTCGGGGTTAAGCAGCTCCATGCTGCGGGCGAAGTAACCAGCCACGGACTGGAGGCGGGCGGCATAGCCGTCAAAGACGTATGGGCAAATCTTGAGCTGGCCGGCCATGGCCTGGAGCACGCCGGTGCTGAAGGAGGGGATATTGTGGGCCGCACAGTGGTCCACCAGGGAGAGCAGGAGCTGCTTGGAGAGAATGTAGACCTCCAGGGATTCGCAGCCCTGGGCAATGGGGGGGTGCACCAGTACGTCGGTGATCCGCCCTCCGGCGCCGATGGTGAAGTAGTCGCAGTCCTTGGGCGAGCCCATGGGGCGGCTGGTGCACACGGCGGTAATGTCCGCGTCATTGCGGATATGGGCCTCAAAGATGTCATTGAGGGGCAGGTTCACCGCCAGGTCACCCCCGGCCAGCACCACGTAGTCCTGCCGGATGTACTGCAAATAGGAGCGCACGCCCGCCAGGGCGTCCATGCGGCCCCGGTAGACGCCCTCCCGCCGGCCCGAGTAGCCGAAGGGGGGGAGGATGCGCAGGCCGCCGTGCTTGCGGCTGAGGTCCCAGTCCTTGCCGGAGCCGACGTGATCCAGCAGGGACTGGTAGTTGGCGTGGACGATCAGGCCCACATCGGAGACACCGGCGTTGACCATGTTGGAGAGCATGAAGTCAATCACCCGGTACCGGCCGCCATAGGGGATGGAGCAGGTGTTGCGGTGCTGGGTCAGCTCCCGCAGATCCGGGTTGGAAAGGTAGGCGAAGATGATGCCGTGCAGCTTGTTCATCATTTCACCCCACCTCCTTTCACGTTACGGGTAATCATGGCCTTAGGGGAAACCACGGCGCTGGGGCCGATGTTCAGGTGCTGGGCAATGACAGCAACCCCCCAGTCCTCACTGCCGTCGGGAGAGGCGCCCACCCGGGCGTTCTCACCGATGACTGATTCCTCGGCCACGATGGCGTACTCCACCACCGCGCCCTTCTTCACCACCGTGCCAGGCATGAGGATGGAGTAGCGCACCACCGCGCCCTCCTCTACGGTGACGGAGTGGAAGAGCACAGAGTTCTCCACTGTGCCGTACACCTCACAGCCGCTGGTGACCATGGAGTGGTCCACCTTGGCATCTTTGCCCATGAAATGGGGGGGGCGGATGGGGGTGCGGGCGTAGATGGGCCATTCAGTGTCGTAGGGGTCGATGCCGTTGTCGGGGGAAAGCATATCCATATTGGCGTCCCACAGGGAGTCGATGGTGCCCACGTCCTTCCAGTAGCCCTGGAAACGGTAAGCGGTCATCTTTTCGCCGGCGTTCAGCATGGCGGGGATGATGTTCTTGCCGAAGTCGTTGGAGCTCTTCTCATCGGCCTCGTCAGCGATGAGGTACTCCCGCAGCTTGGACCAGGTGAAGATGTAGATCCCCATGGAGGCCAGGTTGCTCTTGGGGTGCTTGGGCTTCTCCTCGAACTCATAGATGTCGTCGTTCTCGTCCACATTCATAATTCCGAAGCGGGAAGCCTCCTCCATGGGGACCTCCAGCACCGCGATGGTGCAGGCGGCGTCGGCCTCCTTGTGGCGGCGGAGCAGTTGGGTGTAGTCCATCTTGTAGACGTGGTCGCCGGACAGGATGAGTACATATTCCGGATCATAGGTCTCCAGGAAGTTGATGTTCTGGTAGATGGCGTTGGCCGTGCCTTTGTACCAGGTGCCCTTTTCTCCCTCCCGCATGTAGGGGGGCAGGATGTGGACGCCGCCGTAGGACCGGTCCAGGTCCCAGGGCTCGCCGTTGCCGATGTAGGCATTCAGCTCCAGCGGCCGGTACTGGGTGAGCACCCCAACCGTGTCGATACCGGAGTTGATGCAGTTGGACAGGGGAAAGTCGATGATGCGATACTTTCCTCCAAAGGGGACCGCGGGTTTTGCCACGTGGCTGGTGAGGGCGTGGAGACGGCTGCCCTGTCCGCCCGCCAGCAGCATGGCGACACATTCCTTTTTCACTTCTTATCACCTCAGCGTTTAACTGGAAAAAGCGTCAGGATTCCTTGGACTTGCGGGTGGTCTTTTTGGGGGCCTTTTCGGTCTTGGCAGTGGTCTTTTTGGAGGCTGCCTTTTCGTCGGCCTTGGCCGGGTCTGCCGCCTTGCGGGTGCGCTTGGTGGGCACCTCGAAGTAGAGGGTGCTCATGGGCGGCAGGGTGATGGTGATG
>ENA-OVFS01000580-OVFS01000580.1-human-gut-metagenome-genome-assembly--contig:-NODE-580-length-34986-cov-9.422605_pt1 | contig 34986 bp, 29 predicted proteins | sample MGYA00237763_ERZ505405 | MGnify/ENA primary metagenome ERZ505405 (study PRJEB26158, sample SAMN06016401) | human gut metagenome | biome: human gut; feature: ankylosing spondylitis patient; material... | reverse complement strand
TATACCAAAAGGTGGAGATAAAATAATTGAAACGATATGCAAGACGAAAAAAATTAAAGTACCCAGACGGTGATACTCCGGATTGCTTCATTGCTACGCAATTTTCGCAATCCTGCAAACACCGACATGAAGCAGATTTGCATATAAATATGTATTGCTATCTACTTTTGACCCTAACATAATATTATGCAGTAATGTTAAATATGAGCAGAATACATTAGTGCGTTGCATACATTTCTTTTAATTGCACATACTATTTTGGAACGAAAATAAAAAACAGGAGGATTTCAAAATGGTTTTAGAACAGAAAGAAATGGATGTTATAAAGGAATTGCAGACGCAGGAGAAAAGCTGTGTGGAGAAATACCGCAGATATAAGGAGCAGGCTTGCGATATGGAACTTAAAAATCTCTTTGGAAAGATTGAGAAACTTGAGCAGAAACATTATGACACACTTGGTAAGGTTCTTGAGGGAGAAGTGCCTGAGTGTAATTGTAACGATGATGACGGAAAAAATTATGAACCGCCGGTGACATATACACAGGCAGACAACAGCGAGGATAAAAAGACAGACTGTTTTTTGGTTACAGACTGTATCGGAACTGAAAAGATGGTTTCATCAGAGTACAATTCAAAAGTATTCCGCTTTGCAAATGCCGCACTCAGAAAACTTATGGCAGATATACAGATAGAAGAACAGAATCATGCGGAGATGCTTTATAAGTACAAGACTGCTAACGGCATGGCTTAAATCTGCCTGTGCAGACAGTTTTTTCACACTTTTTTATACTATTTCAGAATATTTTTATGGCTGCAAAAGAACTTTAGTATAGACATAAAGTGGATAATAGTGGTATTATTTCTGAAATACAAGTAAGATAATAAAGTAATATAGATGATGCAGAAGTAAAAGATTTTTTGTCTATTGCATTATAATAATCGGAAGACAGAGAAGATTTAGCTGTGGCTTACAGTGCATACTTTAATATAAGTAGTGGTATGAGTGTCAAGGGCTAAATTTTGCTCTGCATATCTTCCGATATAAAATTCTGAAAAATGAGGATGATTATGGAATTAGAGGACTTAGGAGAGCAGTTATATAATCTTTTGGCACAGGTATTAAACAGACCGGAAAACCGTGCTTTTTTCGACAGTATAAGAGGTGAGTATGGTGTTTTATGGTATCTGCTCACAAAAAAAGAAGCTGTCAGTGCGGGGGAATTAAAGGAAAAACTTCATGTTGTTCCGGGGAGAATGACGGATATACTCACGGCATTGGAGAAAAAGGGACTTATCATAAGACAGAAAAATAAAACAGATAAGAGAGTGGTTGATGTTGTACTCACAAAAGAGGGTGAAAAAGAAGCTGCCAGAAGAAGAAAAGAAATTCATGAGGAGTATCGTGGACTGTTTGAGATTTTGGGATATGATGATGCGAAGGAACTTATCAGGCTTTTGAAAATACTTCTTACCTACAAAAAATAATTTTTACTTAATGTTTCGTATTGCGAAATAAAATAAAAGGTGGTAGAATGTAATAAATTTCGCAATGCGAAATAATTCAGAAGATTTGCGGAAGTTTTATAAAATATGTTCACATTGTTCAATTAACCGTGCAGACACTCAGTTTCGCAAATGTCTGCAACACATTTTTGGGAGGAGTAGAATGATTACATTTAATAATACTAAAACTCTTTTGGAACTTGTAAAAAATATCGGAAAAGAATTTGAGAATAATGTTTTTTTACGGTATGAGAGAGATGATACGATATTTGAAAAAGGTTATGGAACTTTTTCCATGGACACAATGTCTGTAGCTGTTTATATTGAAGGGCAGAATAAAAAAGCGGGGCATAAGATTCATGCGGCAGTTCTTGGAAAATGCAGTTATGAATATCTTACGGTTCTTCTCGGAGTACCTTGTGGCGGCGGAGTTTCGATACCTATGGATGTGAAACTTACGGCACAGAAAATGGCTGAAAATCTTAAAAAAGCCGATACGGATATTTTATTCTATGACTATTCTTTTTCTTCTCAGGCAGATGAATTAAGGGAACTTTGTCCTTTTATAAAAAGGTTTATATGTCTCCAGACAGGGAAAAATTCACGCAATGTTCCTATTATGCACAAGGTTTTCAGGGGCGAAACTGTTAAAGAAAAGATAAATCCTGATATGTGTGCCATGATTATTTTTACTTCGGGAACTACGGGACATGGCAAAGGGGTTATGCTTTCTCATGCAAATCTTATTGACAATATGTTCTGTACCGATGATGCAAAAGAGGTATGCTTAAATGTTCTTCCTATTCATCATATATTCTGTATAAGCAGTGATGTGCTTCTTGCTCTGCGTTATGGAAGTACGCTGTGTATCTGTGATGATATGTCAAAAATCCTTTATTACATAAAATTGTTTCAGCCGACAGTCATTCGTGTTGTACCGATGATAGCAAAAATGTTCGTAAACCGTATTGCAATACTCAGAAAAAAGAATCCTGAAAGAAGTATAGTGGAAATAAAAGAGGAAGTTCTCGGAAAGCGTCTTAACCGTCTTGTAAGTGGAGGAGGTTATCTGTCAGAAATATTGTCAGATGCACTGTTAAACCTAGGAATAGTGACAGGACAGGGATATGGAATGTCTGAGTGTTCGCCTAAAATATCAGTACCCGATTATACACGCAGAGATAAAATGGCATCAGTAGGTCATCTTGTGACAGGTTGCCATGTCCGTATAGTTGACGGGGAGATACAGGTTAAGAGCCCGTCTGTCATGATGGGATATTATAATGATGAGGAGCTTACAAAAGAAGCGATTACTGAGGATGGATGGCTTTGCACCGGAGATCTCGGATATGTTGATGATGAGGATTTTTTGTATTTAAATGGTCGAAAGAAAAATCTTATAATACTTAGCAATGGAGAAAATGTTTCTCCGGAGATGATAGAAAATTATTTTGATGAGGACAGGCTTGTTCAGGATATTATCGTCTATGGAAAGGATGATATTATAGCGGCAGAGATTTATCCAAACTATGAATATGCACAGGTAAATGGTATTACGGATATTGAAACTGCCATAAATATTCTGGTTAAAAAACATAATGAGCAGTTGCCGTCATATTCGAGGATTGCGGATGTGACAGTGAGAAAAACTGCATTTGAAAAAACATCCTCAAACAAGATAATAAGAAAAGTTTATTTTGATGAGAAAGAGGAAAGTAATAAGAAAAAGATAAACAGCACAAAGGCTGAAACAAAAATTCAGAGACAGTTATATGACATGATAGCCGAACAGATAGGCAACACTGAGTTTGGAATAAATGACAATTTTTATGATTGTGGTCTTGATTCACTTGGAAGTTCGATTCTTATTACGGAACTGTCAGAGAAAATAAATGTCAACATAACGCTTGCTGAACTTATGGAAAATGCAGATATATTAAAACTTGAAGCACTTATTAAAAGCAAGACAAAACAGAAAAAAACTATTGATGAAGATGCAGAAAATAAAACAGTTAAAGAGATATATCCGCTTACTGCCATGCAGAAATATTTCGCATATATAATACCTGACAATACAACGGGAAATCTACCGTTTGTATTCAGAATGGATAAAACTGTTGAGACGTACAGACTTATAAAGGCTATAGGCATTGTTCTTGATGCACATCCGTCACTTAAAGCCATTGTCAAGCCGACAGAGCAGAAATATTATGCAATATATAGGGATGATAATAGAAATATAGATATTGGAGTAGAAAAAATTCAAGATAAAGATGCCGAAAAGAAAATGCAGGAGCTTATTGTTCCGTTTAGGTACAGAGAAAATGACAATCTTGTGCATATCCATGTGTTTGAGGGGGAAAAGTTTAATTATATGTTCTTCGATGTTGCACATTTTATGGGGGACGGAGTTAGTATGAATATCCTTATGGAGGATCTCTGTGCCGCTTACAAAGGCGAAAAAGTGGAAAAAGAAAAATATACAACTTTTGATTATATTACTGAGGAACAAAAAAGAATTGAAAACGGAGTGCGTGACAGGGATATAAAATATGTGGATACTTTGATGTCAGGAATAAAATTAAAAAGAAGTATTCTTAATAAAACAAAATGCGAAGAACTGTCAGAGGGTGTGTATGGTGTTATAAGAAAGCGTTTTGATAAACTTCCGAGAAAACAGGTGCTTTATTATGGAAAAAAGCATGGTGTCTCTGAGAACGCATTGTTTATCGCTGCATTTAATTATTGCATAAGTATGTATTCAGATGAGGATGAAGTTTTTGTAAATTCAATACATTCAGGCAGAACCGATAGCAGGTGGAACCGTATTGTTGGACCGTTATTTGAGACATATTATTGCAAGTATGACAAAGTTTCGCATGAAAAAGTTGAAAAACTATTAAAAAGAACTGGCAAACAGATAATGGAAACAATGAAATGTCTTACAAGCTGTCCGAGACAGGGTGAGATGTTTTTACAGTTTCAGGGAGATATTCTTGAGACACCTCAGATTGGAGGAGAAAATACGGAGAGGATGCATGTGCAGCTGGATTCACTTCCTTTTCATCTTCAGGTAATGTACGATGACAAAGGTTATTATGCTGAACTTCGATTTTGGGAAAATCGTTTTGATAAAAAACTTCTTGAAATATTCCTTGATGTTTTTGAGAGTATTTTATTTGCCATGCTTGATGAGACTTCCGTAAGATGTTTAAAGGAGCATCTTCCACAGGAGGTTTATCCTAAACACTATTATGTAAATGTTTCTAAATTAAATAAGGCAGCAGGAAGTAAGATTATTTCAGAAGAACAGTCCGATGAACCGATAAAGGTTTATGTGCTTGATGATGACTATTTAAAGAAACCTTATGGTGCATGGGGAAAGGTCTATATAATGGACTACGAGCCAATAAATTGTGCAAAGACAGTACAGTACCCATATGGAGAGGGCACTTTGTATGATACTGGGGTTATAGGGCGTATTCTTCCTGACGGAACGATTGATTTTCTTGAAAATGCAGGCAGGACAGTGCTCACTGACGGTATTCACGGAAGAAAATATTATGACCTTAAACTCTTAGAAAAATATATTCTTGAGTACGGTGGAGTAAAAGATGCAGAGTGTTATCTTGCATATGACCCTGAAATAAATGAGATGTCACTTTATGCGGATATAAAAACAGATAGTGCACAGATTGATATTGCAGGCTTGAAAGAGTTTGTCAGGGATAAAGCAGGAGACGATGTTTTTTTAAAAAATGTAGAAATCGTACAATAAATCTGACAAAATTTCGACATTTTACCTTAAAAATTCGACTTCAATTCTTTACTTTTTTTCTCATTAGTGTTAAGATAATGAGAAGAATTTAATAATAAGGAGGAAATTATAAAGATGGCTAGAGCTAAACAGTCAATGGATGGTAATACAGCCGCAGCTCATGTAGCATATGCCTACACAGAAGTAGCTGGTATCTATCCTATCACACCTTCAAGCCCAATGGCTGACTCAGTTGATCAGTGGTCAGCAGCAGGACAGAAGAATATTTTTGGAAACACAGTTAAAGTTGTAGAGATGGAGTCTGAGGCAGGTGCCGCAGGTACAGTTCATGGTTCACTTGCAGCAGGTGCACTTACTACTACATTTACAGCTTCACAGGGTCTTCTTCTTATGATCCCTAATATGTATAAGATTGCCGGTGAGCAGTTACCTTGTGTATTTGATGTGTCTGCACGTACAGTATCATCACATGCATTAAATATTTTTGGTGATCATAGTGATGTTTATGCCTGTCGTCAGACTGGTTTCGCTATGTTAGCTGAGACAAATCCACAGGAAGTTATGGATTTAAGCCCAGTTGCACATCTTGCATCAATCGAGGGAAAAGTTCCTTTCATTAACTTCTTTGATGGTTTCCGTACATCTCACGAGATTCAGAAGATCGAAAAATGGGATTACGAAGATCTTAAAGAAATGTGCAACATGGATGCAGTTGCAGAGTTCAGAGCACACGCACTTAACCCTGAGCATCCGGCATCTCGTGGTTCACATGAGAACGGTGATGTATTCTTCCAGCATCGTGAGGCTTGTAACAAAGCATACAACGAGTTACCTGCTGTTGTAGAGAAATACATGAAGAAGATCAATGATAAGCTCGGAACAGATTACGACTTATTTAACTACTATGGTGCAGCAGATGCTGACCGTGTTATCGTAGCTATGGGTTCTATCTGTGATGTTGCAGAAGAGGTTATCGACTACCTTACAGCTAAGGGAGAAAAAGTTGGTCTTATCAAAGTTCGTTTATACCGTCCTTGGGTATCAGACAGCCTTCTTAAAGTTCTTCCTAAGACAGTTAAGAAGATTGCCGTACTTGACCGTACAAAAGAGCCGGGTGCACTCGGAGATCCTTTATACCTCGATGTAGCAGTTACACTTCGTGAAGCAGGTCTTAATGACATAGTGCTTACAGGTGGACGTTATGGTCTTGGTTCTAAGGATACACCACCTTCATCAGTATTCGCTGTATATAAAGAACTTGAAAAAGATGATCCTAAGTCACGCTTCACTATAGGTATCGTTGATGATGTAACAAACTTAAGCTTACCAGAAGTTAAGCCAGCTCCTATCACATCAGCACCTGGTACAAAAGAGTGTAAGTTCTGGGGTCTTGGTGGAGATGGTACAGTTGGTGCCAACAAGAACTCTACAAAGATTATCGGTGACCACACAGATAAGTATATCCAGGCATACTTCCAGTATGATTCAAAGAAGACTGGCGGTGTTACAATTTCTCACCTTCGTTTTGGTGACAACCCTATCAGAAGCCCATATTACATCAATCAGGCTGACTTCGTAGCTTGTCACAATCCTGCATATGTAACACAGGGAATGAAGATGGTTCAGGATGTTAAGCCGGGCGGAGTATTCATGATCAACTGCCAGTGGTCAGATGATGAATTAGATAAGCATCTTAATGCTGAAGCTAAGAAATATATCGCTGACAACAACATCCAGCTTTATACTATCAACGCTATCGACAAGGCTATCGAAATAGGTATGGGTAAACGTACAAACACTATCCTTCAGTCTGCATTCTTCAAATTAGCAGATGTTATGCCTATCGATGACGCTATCGAGTTCATGAAAGCTGCTGCTAAGAAATCTTACTCTAAGAAGGGTGATGCAGTTGTAGAGATGAACTACAAGGCTATTGATGCCGGTGTAGACGCAGTACACAAAGTTGAAGTTCCAGATTCTTGGAAGAATCCGACTCCTGATGCTGCTGCAAAAGAAATCACAGGTCGTCCTGAGGTTGTTAAGATGGTTAAAGATCTTCTTGAGCCAATCTCTAAGATGGATGGAGACAGCCTTCCTGTTTCAGCATTCATTGACAATCCTGACGGACAGTTCGAGACAGGTGCTTCTGCGTACGAGAAACGTGGTACAGCCGTAACAGTTCCTACATGGGATCCTGAGACTTGTATCCAGTGTAACAACTGTGCATTTGTATGTTCACATGCTACAATCCGTCCATTCTTACTTTCAGAGGACGAAGTTAAGGCAGCACCTTCAAATATCAAGCTTTCTGATACTAAGCCAAAGGCTGGAGAGTACAAGTTCACTATGAGCGTATCTCCACTTGACTGTATGGGATGTGGTGAGTGTATCACAGTATGTCCTAAGGCTTCTGAGGGAGCTATCAAGATGGTTCCACAGGCAGAGGAAGCAGATGAGCAGCCGGTATTTGATTACTTAGTTGCAAATGTAGGAAAGAAAGACAGCGGATTTGCTGACACAACACCTAAGGGAAGCCAGTTCAACCAGCCACTCCTTGAGTTCTCTGGTTCATGTGCAGGTTGTGCAGAGACATCTTACGCTCGTCTTATTACACAGTTGTTTGGTGAGCAGATGTATATCTCAAATGCAACAGGATGTTCTTCTATCTGGGGTAACCCTGCTGCTACAGCACCATACACAGTAAATAAAGATACAAAGAAAGGACCAGCTTGGTCTAACTCATTGTTCGAGGACAATGCAGAGCACGGTCTTGGTATGTATGTAGGTCAGAAGTACCTTCGTGACCAGGCTATCGAGTCTGTTAAGGCTTGTGCAGCATCTGACAAGGCTTCAGCAGAATTTAAGGCTGTTGTAGACAAGTTCCTTGAGACAAAAGATGATACAAAGGCAAATGTTGAGCCAACAAATGCTCTTATCGCTGAATTAGAGAAAGCCGCTGCAGCAGGATGTCCTGATGCAAAAGCAGCTCTTGACAAGAAAGATTATCTTGGAAAGAAATCTGTATGGATCTTCGGTGGTGACGGTTGGGCTTATGATATCGGTTTCGGTGGTCTTGACCATGTACTTGCTTCAGGCGAGAATGTAAATGTAATGGTATTTGATACAGAGATGTATTCTAATACAGGTGGACAGGCTTCTAAGGCTTCAAACATTGGTGAAGTTTGTCAGTTCGCTGCAGCCGGTAAAGAAATCGGTAAGAAGAGTCTTGCTGAGATCGCTATGAGCTATGGTTATGTATATGTTGCTCAGATTGCACTTGGTGCAAATCCTGCACAGGCTGTTAAGGCTATCGCAGAGGCTGAGGCTTATCCGGGACCATCACTTATCATCGGATATGCTCCTTGTGAGCTCCACGGAATCGCTAAGGGTGGAATGAACCACTGCCAGGATGAGATGAAGAAAGCTGTTAAGGCTGGTTACTGGAACCTCTTCTCATTCAACCCTGCAAACAAAGCAGATGGTAAGAATCCATTTACATTCACTTCAGAGAAGGGTGTAAGCTTCGATGATTACCAGGCATTCCTTAACAACGAGGCTCGTTATACTCGTCTTGTTAAGCCATTCCCAGAGCGTGCTGAGAGACTCTTCAAGGAATCTGAGGAAGCTGCAAAGGCTCGTTATGAGCACTTACAGAAATTAGTTGAACTTTACAAATAGAGCGAGCTTGAAAAGCGAGCGATACTTCTTGAACGAAGTTCAAGAAGGGATTTTTGCTTGAAAAGCGAGCTAACTTTTGAACGAAGTTCAAGAAGGGATTTTTGCTTGAAAAGTGAGCTAACTTTTGAACGAAGTTCAAGAAGGGAATTTTGCTTGAAAAGTATTTTTGGTAAATATTTGTACAACTAAATAAATATAAAATTTTGGAAGCACCGCGAGAGCGGTGCTTCTTTTTGAAAAACAAATGCAATTAAAGTAGTAGATATTTGGAATAAATCGGGATTTGTTAGAAATGGAATTATGGATTTAATATTTAATTGTTGTCAGATTAATTAACAAAATAATTACGGTTTATTGAGAAAAAATTGAAAATTATGGCATGGAATGATGAAAGCCTGCCGAGGTATTAGAGCGAGTGAACTGAAGGAAAGTGAGATTCAGAAATGGGAGCAGAAATGCTGGCAAGTCCTTAAAGATTGAGTGGCAAGGAAACTGAAGTGGTTTTGCCGGCTTTATTCTGTTTATTTTTCAAAGAGTTTGTTCAATTCTGAATTGTTCAACAAATAATGGGAGATACTTATATTAGATTAGAGATATGACTTTTAAGGTTAAAATATCTTTTGAACTATATATTAAAGATATAAAGGGATAGGCATAATATAATAAAAATGTATAAATGTTATATTTGTAAATATATGAAGATGTTTTGATGTAAAAGAGGAATGATATGCCACTGGAAAAAAATATCAGTAATAATATTAAGGGTAAAAAGAAAAAAATATCAAAGAATAAGATTTTTATAATATTGATGGTCGTTGGCTGTATGATGGGGTCGTTTTCGCATACAGCATTTTCTTCAATATTTGAGTTGATAATGAAGCAGTTTTCATTGTCAGCAGGTGAAGCCCAACTCATGACAAGTATATATTCAATGACAATAGGCATCACAACGATATTATCTGTTTTTCTAACAAAAAATATCAACAGGAAAGTGTTATTTCTAGGTGCAATGTTTGTATTTGGGAGTGGGGTATTATTTACTGCGATAAGTTTTAATTATGTATTGATATTAACAGGCAGAGTATTTCAGGCAATAGGAAGTGGTATTATCCTTACATTGTCACAAGTAGTTCTGCTTAGTTCGTTTTCAAAACAAAAGACAGGGCTTGTAATGGGAATTTATGGATTTATGCTAAACTTATCATCGGCACTTGCACCTGTTATCACGATAATGCTTGTTAAAAAAATATCGTGGCAGACAATAATGTGGTGGATATTGATAATGTCTGTATTTGTGATTTTTTTGACATGGTTTAAATGTCATAGGAGGAAAAAAACACATTACGAAAATTACGATGAAAAAGAAAATATAAATTTATATAGCTGTGAAAAAAGTAAAATGTCGGCAAATTGTACTCTGGAAAATTGTTCAGGCAAACAGGATTTGAAAGAAAATAAGTTTTTTAAGCAGACAAATTTGACAGGCAATTTTTGTCGTTATTTTAATTCTTTACGACTGTTTTTATATCAAAAAATAATAGGATTATTTAAAAATTTTGATATAATATCTTTTTTGTTTAGCAGTATTTCGGTAATATTTCTTATGCTTGCCTGTATGTCGATAAGGGATATATCGGTAAAAGATATAAATTACTGGCAGAAAAATCTGACAGCGGATGAGTTTGTAAAGATAAGTGAATATGCGATTTTAAAGGTCGTACTTTATAGTTGTATATCGATAGTGTTTATTTTAATTTTTATAAGTCGGCAAAAGAAAATGAAAAATCCATATATCAGGCTGGAGTTATTTAAAAATAAAAGGTTTATGGCGGTTGTAGTGACAAGTATATTTATTTATGGTATCATGATGGGTACGGCATTGTGGTTCCCGGTTTATATAAACAGAATGACCGGAGCAGGCATGGAAAGAGCCGGTTATATAATGCTTCCGGGTGCTGTCATCATGGCAGTATCAAGTGTACTTGGCGGCTGGCTGTACCAGAAATATGGTATAAGGCTTTTATATGCGATCAGTATATGCTCGTTTATATTGGTATTTATTACGAGAAATGTTGTTCCGATATGGGTAATGTATTCATTTCGTTCAATCGGTATCGGAGCAATAATGATGCCTATGACTGCATGGGGAATGAAAGAGATTAAAAAAGAGTATTATTCAGATGGAACAGCGATAATATGCAGTCTTAGAACCATTGCAGGTGCACTGGGAACAGCAATAGCGTCAATTTTAGTTTAATGCTATAAAGCATCAAAATAAAATGGAGGAAGAAAATGCAAAATGAAGTAAAAGAGAGAGAAAAATTTGGCTCGCGTCTTGGATTTATCCTTGTATCGGCGGGATGCGCAGTCGGACTTGGAAATGTATGGAAGTTTCCGTACATATGTGGAGAAAACGGTGGAGCTGCATTTGTATTGATATATCTGGTGTTTCTTGCAATGCTGGGATTTCCAATATTGTGTGCAGAGTTTGCAATAGGACGAGGAAGTGGTAAAGGTGCGGCAAGGGCATTTGAAGTTCTTGAGAGTAAAGGAAGTAAATGGCACTATTTTAAATGGGTTTCAGTAGTAGGAAGTTATATTTTAATGGCATTTTATACAATGGTTGCAGGCTGGATGCTGTATTATGCATGGCTCGAAGCATCGGGAAAAATGACAGGGCTTGATTCAGAAAAAGTTTCTGCAAAGTTTGCGTCAATGCTTGGCAATCCGGGAAATATGACAATATGGACAATCGTGGCAGTTGTGCTTTCTTTTGGAGTCTGTGTGCTGGGACTTCAGAATGGCATTGAGAAAGTTACAAAGGTAATGATGTCACTGCTTATAATACTTATTATCGTATTGGCGGTACACTCCGTTGTACTTCCAAATGCGTCAAGCGGAATAAAATTTTATATGGTTCCAACTTTCGATACAATAAGATCCAGAGGACTAGGACCGGTCATATTTGATGCCATGACACATGCGTTTTTTACTCTTAGTGTAGGTATCGGTGCCATGGAGATATTTGGAAGTTATCTGAAAAAGGACAGGACGATAGGCGGCGAAGCAGTAAATATCGTTGTACTTGATACATTTGTTGCACTCATGGCAGGCTTTATAATCATACCGGCGTGTTTTGCATATGGAGTTCAGCCGGATGCAGGTCCATCACTTCTTTTCAAAACATTGCCTAATGTATTTAATCATATGGCAGGTGGAAGAATATGGGGAACAGCATTCTTTGTATTTATGTCATTTGCCGCACTGTCTACGGTTATTGCAGTTTTTGAGAATATAATATCATTTTACATAGATTTAAAAGGATATTCGAGAAAGAAAGTAGTCGGATGGAATATAGTATTTATGACATTACTTTCACTTCCCGCCGTATTTGGATTTAACAAACTTGCAGGATTTCAGCCACTTGGACCGGGAAGTTCAATAATGGATCTTGAGGATTTCCTTGTATCGTATAATCTTTTGCCGCTTGGGAGTATGATATTTGTACTTTTCTGCACCAAAAAGAATGGCTGGGGCTGGAAAGGATTTCATGCGGAAACCAACATTGGAAAGGGAATGAGATATCCTGACGGGATCAGATTTTATATGTCATACATTCTTCCCGCTGTAATAGTTGTAATATACTTAAAGGGATACTATGACACATTTGCGAAGCTTGGAACAGGATATCTTATAGGCTGGATGGTATTTGCTTGTGTTTTGCTTATGGCAATATTTGGTATTGTAAATTATAGGAAGAAGGATAGCAGGTAGAATACATATTACATGAATTTTAAATTTTAAGGAGAGATACGATATGGAGCATAGAGTGAAAGTTACTGTTTTGGATAAAAAATTATTTCCGGAATTACAGGCACAATATTGTGCAGTACCCGACAGTGGGAAATGTCCTTGTTACAATGTTGGAGATGAATTTATGTTTTATCGCAACGATGAGCGTGATGACTATTGGCATATGGGAGCAGGCACACTGATAAAAAGCGGAAAAACGGATGAAGGGGTATTACTTTCTCCGGGAACAATGCATTGTGGAACAGATGGAGTTCCATTTTGTTCAGAAGCGTGGGATGCTTCTTGTCCGAAGGGCAAGAAGATGGGCTATAGAATAAAATTGTAGATTAATAACTTCCAGTTTGACGGAGTAGTGGATATGATAATTCGAGAAGTAAATGAAAATAAAAAGCAGTTTATATCATTATTGTTATTAGCTGATGAACAGGAAAATATGATTGATCGCTATCTTGAAAAGGGTACTATGTATGTACTTGAAGATGGTAATGTAAAAGCTGAATGTGTCGTTACTGATGAAGATAATGGAATACTTGAAATTAAAAATATCGCAGTTGATCCAAAGAACCAAGGAAATGGCTATGGTAAAGCTCTGATAGACTTCCTTGCAGAAAAATATGCAGAAGAATATTCTATTTTGCAGGTTGGAACAGGTGACAGTCCATTGACAATACCATTTTATGAAAAATGTGGATTTATCCGTTCTCACAAGATTCCCAATTTCTTTACCGATAATTATAATCACCCAATCTATGAGGGCGGTGTACAGTTAATAGATATGGTATATTTGCAAAGATATTTATGAATTTAACATTCCTTTTGCAATATATTATGGCCCATTAAAACCGAAAGCATAAGATTAAAAAGAGTGTAAAAAGTGATGTTACCATCAAATTTAACACTATCAGGCAGCAAAGCGGATTGTGAATATCCACTTGACTAATAATTATTCTGCTAAACAACAGGTGAAATGTATCACTGGCATATTTCACCTGTTGTCTGTCGTTTATGCATTTTTTGCCAGTTTATGAATCCGTAAATATCATTTAACAAAAATACTGCAAAGCAGACGACCACAGAAACATATGTAATATTTGTTTTTGCGGCAATGCTCCAAAGTACGATAAGCACAAGGTCGTTTGCGGCATATGCAACTGCATAAAAAGGGCTTCTTTTTGTTGTCAGATAAATTGCAAGAAAACTTGTTGTGACTGAAAATGTACTCGGAATAAGATTTGCCGTATTAAAATAATCCAATATAAAATAAAAAACAAAGGTTACAATAACGGTCAGGATTATCATAGGTATAATATCCTTCAACTTAAGATGTTTCACTTCGACTTCTGATTTATTGCCTTCATAAGGATTTTTAAGCCATGTGATCATTGAAAACAAAGCTATTGGTGCAGTCATGCCAAGATAAGTTATCATTTCGCCGTAATATGCATATGAAAATGAAATAATTCCATAAAGTAAACTGAATATGATTATGAGAAATTGTCCAAACGGATTTCCTTTTGCACAAAATATAAGTGATGTAACACCGATGAGTGATGCTATAAGTGACAGTGTATTGTCACCTTTAAAAAGAATAAATGATATCAATATTGTGAGTATTGAACCTATCCATAATAATAATTCTTTCTTTGTAAAATAGTCTGACATATTTTTTAATAACATTATCGTTACCTCCAGTGTGTATTTCTTTATTTACTTCAGTCAATGCAAAATATAAACTCCTGCGCGATATTCATCGGGAACATGCTTGTGAGTGCAGAAACGATACAGCTCTGCTGCAAACAGGTCATATTTAAACATTTTTTGAAGCTGTTTCATGTATTGTAAGTGCTGTTTGTCTGTTACAGATACAGCGTTATTGCCGTTACTTTTATTTGCTTGTGCAGGCTTTTTGGAAAACGCATTGTCAGTTTGGAATTGTGACAGAAATCTTTCAAAGCTTTTGTCTGCATCAGCAACTTTTGTGATAAGAGGAATATTTTTTATATTGCGAAGAAGTTCGCTTTTGTTTTTGTTCATTCCTAAAAGTCTGGCATATGCTAAAGTTGGCATAAAATCCGTAATATTTTTATCATGCTCATCAGCCTGTGAATTTTTTGTAAGCGGTTTATCTCTGTTAGGATTAAGCTTAGTTATAAACAGCTCCATGTCTTCTTTTTTTATATCAAGCAGAATATGTGTAAGCACTCTTGTGATGCGTGTGTGTGTATATTGCTTTGTCTTTAAGATGTCTGCAAAGTTGTCAAAGCCTTTGTAATGTGGCAGATTATTATATATTCTGTCGGATAATTCGGGAGAAATATCACTATAAATTCCTAACGGCATATCTTCTTTTTTTAATGATAAGAGCTTAAAATACAGCATATCAGAGAAAAGGGGGTTGTCGGCAGGAAATCGTGTAAGATTATTTTTTAAAATATTTATGACAGGTTCAGGCACATGCGTAGTGATAGTAGTTAAAGCTGCTTCTTTTTTATTTATATCTGAAAAAAAGTTTAACTTTTCAAATGATGTTCTTATTGCAGATGCTGAACTGAATTTGTTATTTTCTTTATCAGACAAATATATTTCTTTTTTAGAGTCAGGACTGCAGCAAACATTTTTGTTTGTATTTTGCATATTTCTGTTTGGGATTAAATTACAGGTGTTGTCTGAAAGAGTGGGAGTACTATCAAGGCTTGTCGAATGATAACCATTGTCAATCCTTTTTATCGTAACGGGTTTGATATGGCTTCCTATTCTTTTTAGTGCTTTTATATACTCGATTCCTAATATGTTGTTTGGCTGTTTTAAAAGTGTTGGGAGGATATCACGATATTGGGGCATATGCTGTTTTAGATATTCCTCTCGTGCGACAGGAAATGATATCCCTTTTTTCAAGTATATTTCAAGTTCTTTAATATAATCATTGCTATTTAATATAGAAGAAATCTTTTCAAGTATTTCAAGATTTCCTTCTTCACTGCCAAAACAGATTTCATCGACAAAACCGAGAGAGTCAAGGAGTGCTACAGAGCCAAGGGCAAAAGTTTCAGCACTTGCACATGCAAAAACAGTTGGAAGTTCAAAGACAAAGTCAGCACCACAATCTATTGCCATTTTTGTGCGGAGATATTTATCTGTCCACGCAACGCCGCCACGCTGGACAAAATTGCCGCTCATTACGACAACAACATTGTCAGCACCAAGCTGTTTTTTTGTCTGTTCTATCTGGTATTTATGTCCGTTGTGGAACGGATTATATTCAGCAACTATTCCTATTGTTTTCAATGTTAATCGCTCCTTTTTAAGTGATGTTTTATAAAATTGAAGAGAGAACCCATTACCATTAGGTGATGAGTGACTCTTGCAAAAACAAAGTGGGGATTTGCGAGTGTGCTTGCGGTATTAAATTATAATCACATTTATAGTGTGCCACTAAGTTTACCATAATATTAAATTGTTGTAAAACAAATGCTTTTCGGCTATAATTACTTTTGATAAATAAGAGCAGGCAGTGATGATAAAACGCTCGGAAATGAGGATTATATATTGTTATGACAAAAAAAGAGTTTAGAGATAGAATAAAAAAATCAAAGCTTATACTTGATGGAGCAACGGGTTCAAATTTACAGAAAAGAGGTATGCCGGTTGGTGTCTGCCCTGAGGAGTGGATTATTGAAAACAGCGAAGTTTTAAAGCAGCTTCAGATTGAATATATACAGGCGGGCAGTGATGTTTTGTATGCACCTACATTTTCGGGAAACAGGATTAAACTTGAGGAGTACGGTCTTGATGACAAGCTTTCTGAGATAAACACAAAACTTGTAGAGATTTCTAAAGCTGCCGTTGATGAAGGGCTGACGGACGAGGAGAAGAAAGCAGGCAGAGAAGTCTATATAGCAGGTGACATTACTATGACGGGAAAACAGGTATATCCTGTCGGACCGCTTATGTTTGAGGAACTTGTTGACATATATAAGGAACAGATAAGATGCATTGCTGATGCAGGGATTGATTTTATTGTGGTTGAGACTATGATGAGTCTTCAGGAGTGCAGGGCAGCAGTTATTGCGGCTAAAGAAGTTTGTGAGCTTCCAGTTATGGTGACGCTTACATTTAATGAGGATGGCAGAACTCTCTATGGTACAAATCCTGAGACGGCGGCTCTTGTAATGACTACTCTTGGTGTCGATGCGGTCGGTGTAAACTGTTCAACGGGACCTGACAAGATGATTGAGATAGTAAAGACGATGACAGAATATGCAGATATTCCTATTGTGGCAAAGCCAAATGCAGGTCTGCCAAAACTTGAGGATGGTGTCACCATCTATGATATGGGACCTGAGGAATTTGCAAGAGAAATGATGCCGCTTGTTGAGGCTGGTGCAGATGTTGTGGGAGGATGCTGCGGAACAACACCTGAGCATATAAGGCTTTTAAATGAACTTCTTATTGAGAAAGGTTATAAGGACGGCGGCTCTTTTGAAAAGAGAGAGGGAAAAGTCTTAAGGCGAGCATTGTCTACTGAGAGAAATGTGCTGCCGATTGACCTTGACGGAGATTTTCTTATTATCGGTGAGAGGATAAATCCGACAGGAAAGAAAGCACTTCAGGCACAGCTTCGTGAGGGAAGTCTTGATATGGTCTGTGAGATGGCTGAGTCGCAGGAAGAATTCGGTGCATCTATTCTTGATGTAAACATGGGTATGAATGGAATTGATGAGAATGAAATGATGCTTAAATGTGTAAATGAACTTACTCTTGTAAGCAACCTTCCTTTGTCAATAGATTCAAGTCATCCGTCTGTTGTTGAGGCAGCACTTAGAATTTATCCGGGACGAGCATTGATAAACTCGATTTCTCTTGAGCCCGAAAAATTTGAAAAACTTATTCCGGTTGCGAGAAAATATGGTGCAATGTTTATTTTACTCCCGCTTTCAGAAGCAGGACTTCCAAAGGATATTGATGAAAAAAAAGAGATTATTCATACGATTCTTGAGAGGGCATATGAGTTTGGTCTTACCAAAGATGATGTTGTTGTTGACGGTCTTGTCGCTACGATAGGGGCAAACAGAAATGCCGCTAAAGAGACAATGGAAACTATTTCGTATTGCAAAAATGATATAGGAGTGGCAACGGCGTGTGGTCTTTCAAATATTTCCTTCGGACTGCCTGAGAGAATGTTTGTAAACAGTAGTTTTATGAGTATCGCCATAAGCCACGGACTTACTATGGCAATCGCAAATCCGTCACAGGATCTTCTTATGCATTCAATGTTTGCCGCTGACCTTCTTATGAATAAACCTGAGTCAGACACAAGATATATAAACAGGGTTACGGGAAGAAAACTTTCGGTGCTGTCAGGAGACATAGATGCGTCACAGGTTACGGCACAGGCGGGAAATACTGCATCTGCCTCTGATATAGACAGTGATGTGCCAAAGGATGACAAACTTTTTGAAGCTGTTGTCAAGGGAAGAAGCAAAAAGATAGAAGAACTCGTGAGGGAAGCACTTGACAATGGTGCAGACGCACAGTCTATAATAGATAAAAGTCTGATACCGGCGATAACGCATGTTGGAAAACTCTTTGATAAACAGATATATTATCTTCCGCAGCTCATATCAAGTGCCGAGACAATGGAACTTGGTATCGGTGTGTTAGAACCGGTGCTTGCACAGAATAAAGATAAAGAGCCTTTGGGTACGATAGTAATGGCAACCGTTGAGCATGATATACACGATATTGGAAAAAATCTTGTAGTGCTCATGCTTAAAAATTATGGTTATGATGTTATCGACCTTGGAAAAGATGTTCCGGCAGAAACCATAATAGAAGCTGCAAAGGAGCATAATGCGGATATAATCGGTCTTTCGGCACTTATGACAACCACTATGATGGAGATGAAAAAGGTTGTAAATCTTGTAAAAGAAAATAATATGGATACGCTTGTCATAATTGGCGGAGCAGTTATAACACAGGGATTTGCTGATGAAATAGGAGCAGATGGTTATTCGGAAGATGCCCAGAATGCAGTTGAGGTTGTTGGAAAACTTCTTGCCGAGAGAGACAAAAATAAATAATGAAATGTTTGCATATGTAATGAGATTTTTAATTTGGAGTGTCGAAAACGATAGTGAAAATAAGTGATAAAAAAATTGTTGGCATGGTGATAAAAAATAATTACATAGACTTACAAAAAGAAAGGTGTAAAATATGGGAAACAGTGTAGATGTTGTTATACCGATATATAAAGCGGGCAATGATTTTGTAAAAATGCTTGAAAAACTTTATAAGCAGAGCAAAAGACCGGAACACATATATCTTTTACAGACGATAGAGAGTAAAGACGAAAAGCTGTTTGATAAAGAAAAATGCAGTCACGGACTTGCAAATATAATATCTGTTCATCCGATAAAAAAGTCTGATTTTGACCACGGTGCAACAAGGGCATATGGGGCACTTATGGCGAAAAGTGAATATGTTCTTTTTATGACGCAGGATGCGGTATGTTATGATGATTATGTTATCGAAAATCTTTTAAATGCATTTGATGACAGAAAAGTAGGGATAGCTTACGCAAGGCAGCTTGCAAGAGAAGATGCGGATGAGATAGAGCGGATGACAAGAGAAAATAACTATCCGGAGGAAAGTATCGTAAAAACTAAAAAGGATGAAAAAAAGCTTGGAATAAAAGCTTATTTTTGCTCGGATGTATGTGCAATGTATAGACTTGATGTATATAAAAAACTTGGCGGATTTGTCAAGAAAACGATATTTAATGAAGATATGATAATGGCATATAAAGAGATGCAGGCAGGATTCAGCGTTGCATATGTGGCGGATGCAAAGGTTATCCATTCACATTCATATACTTGTAAACAGCAGTTTGTAAGGAGCTTTGACCTCGGTGTGTCACAGAGACAGTATCATGAGATATTTGATAATATTTCTTCTGAAAAAGAAGGGGCAGGCTATGCCAAAAAAGTTATAATCCGTCTTTTGAAAAATGGAAAATTTATAAAGACATTTTATTTTATGATGCAGTGTGGCTTTAGGCTGTTTGGATATAAGCTTGGAAAAAATTATGAAAAACTTCCAAAGAAAATGGTACTTGCCTGCACAATGAATAAAGAATACTGGAAATAAAATAAAAGCTGAGTTTTGGCGGTTGACGATTCATTAATCTAAGAAATGAAAGACTGAACTGTTAAAATAAAAAAGGGAAAAACGCTGGTTTTCTGCTATGTTACGAACATTTTCACAGACATTAAAAAAGAACATATGGCACGGTTTGTATATAAGCTATGCTATATGTTCTTTTATTTGTGTTCTGTTTTAGTCTTTTTCAACAGTTGGATTAAAATTTTTATTTTCACCTGTTGAAATATTGTAGTAGTATGCTGTTTTTCCCTCATAGTCTTCATAGAAAACATAATCGGAGATTATATGTATAAAATTGAAATTGCCTGCAGCAATCTGTTCATTTGTGCCGGTACTCATATCATACATATATATACCATTGTTTTGACCGTTATCAACTTGATAGAAAATAATGTTGCCATCATTTGTGATATTATATGTGGCGAGTTTATATTGGACTATAGTTTCGGCAGAACCACCATCGAGTCCGATACGGCACAAATTATAGTTTTGATTCATGTTAAGAAAATATATGTAGTCGCCTGATTTTATAACAGATGTACAGTTGCCATTGTATATGACTTTGTCATTGGCACCTGAAATATCCATTGAATGAATATTATGTTCTTTTGCCCAGCCGGAATAATAAATAGTGTTACCGGAAACAGAATAAGGCGATATGGCTTCTCTTTTAAGAAGTTTATTTTTTGAACCGTCTATTTTCGCTGAATAAAGTTCAAGACCTTTTTTATGGTCATAATGCTGGTAATATACATGATTTCCATAAAGGCAGGCTACTTGAGTAGGGTCTTCATAAAGCCTTGATAAATCAGTACCGTTTTTTGTTATTCTGAAAAGTCCGGTAGTACTTAAAGACAACAGTGCATTATCAGATTTTTTAAATTTATCATTTCTTCTGGTGTAAAAAATGTAATTTCCGGCAGCATTTATATAACTAACCTTGTCATTATAGACTTTTTTTATTTTGCTGAGGTTTGCATTCATTTTGTATAGTTTATTATGGTCGTTTGGATTGGCAAAATAAATCACATTGTCTGCCTGTGTGAAAAGACCACCATTTAAAAGATTGCCACTTGTATTGCCGGTAGTGGATGAATCACTGTATAATTTGACTTTCCCTTTTTTTATTATAAGAATAGATATGACAGCGACAGCAGCAAGTATTAATATACTTGCTAAAATTCTTTTTATTAAGCTTCCTTTTTTCAATATACCAGCCCTCCCTGCGTTAGATAGATTAGGTTGTAACGAAACTTATTGACTGCAAAGACATGGCAAATAGTTTCGTAAAAACTTATTATATAACTGCTGTTCATTTTTGGTATGTACAACAACAGTTACATATTTATTATAACCTATCTATAAAAGTGTGACAATAGCAATGCCGATTGTTTTTATATAAGATGTGCAAGGCTGAACTGTTACTATAAGATTTGGAATGTAAAACAGATGGAAAAACTTTGTATTTATTCGAGCAAATTTATGATATAATGAACACCAAAGTGTTCATATTAAGAGTTTCTAACGAAACTCCATTATGTGCAAAAAGCTTGCACAAATTTATGATATAATGAGTACAAAAGTGATAATAATCAGGAGGACGAAGTATGTTAAGTTTACCGGCTATTTTTAGCGACCATATGGTATTTCAGAGAGAAAAAAATATATTACTTTGGGGAGAAAGTGATGAAAAAAATGTTACAGCAGTAATAGATGAAAAAAAAGTAAGTTCAGATGTAAATAACGGCAGATGGGAGATTGAGCTGCCGCCGATGGCTGCAGGTGGACCTTATGAACTTGAGGTGTCGGATGGAGTACAGACTAAAAAATATACAGATATAATGATAGGTGAGGTATGGCTTGCCGGAGGTCAGTCCAATATGGAGCTTGAACTTCAGAACAGCATGAACGGACAGGAAGTTTGTGCAAATGTAAAAGATGACGGTGTAAGGTATTATTATACGCCGAAAGTGTCATGGGTCGGAGATGAACTTTTTGAAGCAGAAAAAAAGAGTGAGTGGCAGCATTGCACACCTGATAATTGCAAAAACTGGTCTGCCGTTGCATACTATTTTGCAAAAGAGCTTTCAAAAAAACTTGGAGTGACGGTAGGGATTATCGGCTGCAACTGGGGCGGAACTTCGGCTTCATGCTGGACGAGCAGGGAGTTTATGGAGCAGGAGACACCTTTAAAACCTTATCTTGATAAATATGACAATGCGGTTAAGGGGCAAAATCCAGAGGAGTACATAAAAGCAAGAGAAGAATATATTAAATATCAGGCAGAGTTTGATAAGAATGTCGGTCATTATTATGAGACTGCCAAAAATCCTACATGGGATGAGGCGATAAGCCTTTTTGGAGAAAATCAGTATCCGGGACCTATGGGACCAAGAAATGAGACAAGACCTAACGGACTTTACGATTCGCTTCTTAAGAGGGTAATGCCTTATACGCTCAGAGGATTTTTATATTATCAGGGCGAGGAAGATGACCATATGCCTTATACATATTATACGATGCTTTCAACACTTATAAGACAGTGGCGTCATGACTGGAGAGATGAGCAACTCCCATTTATGATTGTTCAGCTTCCTATGTTTAAGAATGATGGAGAGCCTGATTACCATAACTGGCCGTTTATACGAGAAGCCCAGATGCGTGTGTTTAAGACTGTTAAAAACACAGGAATTGCAGTCATACTTGACAAGGGCGAGTATGGAAACATTCATCCGGTACAGAAAGATGTTGTTGGAGAGAGACTCTGCGAGCAGGCACTTTATCATGTATATAAAAATGATAATGAAAAGAGTGCATTTGGACCGATATACAAGTCGTATGAAAAAGACGAAGAAAAAATGATACTTCATTTTGATTATGCAGATAATGGCATGGAATGTAAAGGAGAGAAACTTATAGGATTTGAGATTGCAGGTGATGATAAGAAATATTATAAAGCAGATGCCAAGATTGCAGGAAATGATATTGTAGTATCGGCATCTGAGGTAGATAAGCCTAAATATGCAAGATACTGCTGGACAAATTATTCAGAAGTGACATTATTTGGCAAAAATGGAATACCTGCCGCACCGTTTAGAACAAGTTGTGATGACGGGGCAGTTGCGACCGGCAGCAGAAATGAAGGATTGTGGAAAATTGCTGAGGTTGACTAAATGGCGGTTTTGCAGTATAATCAAGCGATATGAATATGAATTTATGGAGGATTTAAGATGGCTGAAAAGAAAAATCTTATGACTCGTGAAGGTCTTAAGGCACTGGAAGATGAGTTAAACGACTTAAAATTAAATAAAAGAAAAGAAGTAGCACAGAAAATCAAGGAAGCAAGAGAGCAGGGAGACTTGTCAGAGAATGCTGAGTATGATGCTGCAAAAGATGAGCAGCGTGACATAGAAGCGCGTATCGAAGAAATCGATAATATTCTTAAAAATGCTGAGGTAGTAGAGCATGACGAGGGAGATGCTGACAAGGTTAATGTAGGTGCTACGGTAAAGATTAAAGATATTGAGTTTGGTGATGAGATGGAGTATAAGATCGTAGGTTCAACAGAGGTTGACTGTCTTAATAATAAAATCTCAAATGAATCACCTGTCGGAGCTGCACTTATAGGGGCAGCAAAAGGTGATATTATCGAGATAGAGACACCAAATGGTGAAATGATAAAATATGAAGTAATGAGCGTAAGCAGATAATAATAAAAACGGAAGGAGTAATAAAAGTGGCAGAACAGCAGAAAAAACCACAGACACAGCAGGATTTAAATCAGCTTTTAAAGGTAAGAAGAGAGAAACTTGCTGCATTACAGGAAGCAGGAAAAGATCCGTTTGAGATTACAAAGTATGATCAGACGCATCATTCGGATGAAGTAAAAGAACTTTACACAGCACATGAAGAGAAACTTCTTGCTGGCAGAGTTAAGCCTGATACAGAGGGAATGGACGAAGCGGAAGCTCGTAAAGTAATAAATGATGATTACAATGAAAGAAGAGCAATAATGGATGCATCTCCTATTCAGGTATCGGTGGCAGGTCGTATGATGTTTAAGCGTGTCATGGGAAAAGCATCATTTTGTAATATTCAGGATCTCAAAGGAAAAATACAGATATATGTGTCCAGAGATTCAATTGGAGAAGAGCCGTATGCTGTATTTAAAAAATCAGATATTGGTGATATCTATGGCATAAAAGGTTATGCATTTAGAACAAAAACAGGAGAGATTTCCATACATGCGGAAGAATTGACACTGTTATCGAAATCCCTTCAGATTTTACCTGAGAAATTCCATGGTCTTACAGATACAGATGTACGTTATCGTCAGAGATATATTGACCTTATTATGAATGAGGAAAGTAAAAATGTATTTGTAAAGAGATCACTTATGATGAAAGAAATCAGAAATTTCCTTGCATCAAGAGATTTCATGGAAGTAGAAACACCTATGCTTGTATCTAATGCCGGTGGAGCAGCCGCAAGACCATTTGAAACACACTATAATGCACTCAATGAGGATGTAAAGCTTCGTATTTCGTTAGAATTATATTTAAAGAGACTTATAGTAGGCGGACTTGAAAGAGTATATGAGATTGGACGAGTATTCCGTAACGAAGGCGTAGATACAAGACACAACCCGGAGTTTACTCTTATGGAACTTTATCAGGCATATACAGATTATGAGGGAATGATGGAACTTACAGAATCAATGTTCCGTTATCTGGCAGAAAAAGTAGTAGGTTCAACAAAGATTTCATATAATGGTGTTGAAATTGATCTTGGCAAGCCATTTGCAAGAATGACAATGAATGAGGCAATTTTAAAATATGCAGGCATTGATTTTGATAAGGTCGAAAGTGATGAGGCAGCAAAAAAACTTGCAGATGAGCATCATATCGAATATGAGGAACGTCACAAGAAAGGTGATATTATTAACCTGTTCTTTGAGGAGTATTGCGAGAAAGAGCTTATACAGCCTACATTTATCACTGACCATCCAATAGAGATTTCTCCACTTACAAAGAAGAAACCAACAGACCCTACAAAAGTAGAGCGTTTTGAGCTTTTCTGTAATACATGGGAGATGTGTAATGCATATTCAGAGCTCAATGATCCGATAGACCAGAGAGAGCGTTTTGCACAGCAGGATGCTAATGCAGATGCAGGAGATGATGAGGCAGAGCATACAGACGAAGATTTCTTATATGCACTTGAACTTGGTATGCCACCAACAGGCGGAATCGGATACGGACTTGACAGACTTTGTATGTTACTTACAGATTCGCAGGCAATCAGGGATGTATTGTTGTTCCCGACAATGAAGTCATTGGATAAAAAAGACCAATAAAATCAAGGGTTTGCGGACTTCCAACTTGTATGGTACGACAGGAGTACGACAAAATAACCTATCTTAAAGGGTTAAAACAAACGATTTTAAATTAAAATCGAGTCAGTTCAAGTTCATATTTTGTACTATAAGGACATTTTTCTAAAAGAAATTTTAGAGGAATGTCCTTTTTTGTTATGGTCAACGGAACAAAATAAGAAAATGGAGGAAGTCAGTATGAACAGTACAGCGTTAGGAGCAGAAAAAGAAAATATTAACTTTATTAGTGAAGCACATGAGAAATTCTACTATGAAAAACTTCAGAAAGTCAGAGAAGCAGATGTATATCACAAGGCACTTTGCTATTGCCTTGGAATGAACGAGGATACACGAAGAAATGTGGATAAAATTTATAACTTTAAGACTGGTTGTGTAAAAACGGAGTGCCTGCATGAGGGCTGGCAGACCAGTGGAAGTGCAAAGGTTGTCAGAATGGCATTTAATCTGTATTGCAATGGTACACCGAGCGTAGATGATGAACAGGACACAGAGGAGCAGGTGGATGAGTGCCGGAGATATTCAGTAGAGGATTTGTTCTGCTGTTGCTATGCACCATATTTCTGGCAGGCAATACAGATTCGCTATCCGGAGTATGCCACATACAATAAAAATTTGTATGCAATGTTTGGAGGAAATGATTGATGTTAAAGATTCGGTTGATGGGAACAAAAAATGATATTACATGGTTCAAAAAAATCATGCAGAGACACCCAAAGGTAGAGGTTCTGGAAATGTCAGACCTCTATCCCAACAAGGGAACAGATAAATATTACAGATCGTATGTAGAAGTAAAAAAGAGCAATGTAAAAGAATAATAGTAGAATTTGGAGGAATTTCATCATGTGTAAAGTTATAGTAATCGGAAACCAGAAAGGTGGAGTTGGAAAGACCACCACAACAAGTAATCTAGGTATTGGACTTGCAAAAAAGGGGAAAAAGGTGCTTCTGATAGATGCGGATGCACAGGGCAGTCTTACAGCAAGTCTTGGGGTGCAGGAGCCGGACAGACTGGAAATTACGCTTGCGACGATTATGTCAAACATCATCAATGATGAAGAAGAAAGCCCGGAATACGGTATTTTAAAGCATGAGGAAGGGGTAGACTTCATGCCGGGAAATATTGAGCTTTCCGGTTTGGAAACCTCGCTTGTAAATGTTATGAGCAGGGAAACGGTGCTGCGTACCTACATAGAACAGCAGAAAGACCGCTACGATTACATTCTGATTGACTGTATGCCATCACTCGGCATGATTACCATAAATGCCTTTGCCTGTGCGGATAGCATTTTAATTCCGGTACAGGCGGCATATCTGCCAGTAAAAGGTCTGGAGCAGCTTATCAAGACGATTGGAAAGGTAAAGCGTCAGATCAACCTGAAACTGGAGATAGAGGGAATTTTGCTTACAATGGTTGATAACCGTACCAATTATGCAAAGGACATCAGCACATTGCTGATCGAGAACTATGGAAGTCGTGTAAAGATATTCAAGGAAAGCATTCCGATGTCCGTAAGGGCTGCGGAAATTTCAGCGGAAGGTGTGAGTATCTATCAGCATGATCCACATGGAAAAGTGGCAAGTGCCTACCAGTCATTGACTGAGGAGGTGCTTGGCAATGAGTAAGACAGGAAGTGCCGCAAAGGTAAAATTGAACAGTTTTGATGATTTATTTGGTACAAGTGAAGTGCCACAGACAGGTCTGGAGCAGATTATCAATGCTCCGTTACAAGACCTGTATGAGTTCAAAGACCACCCGTTTCGGGTGGTCGATGATGAGAAGATGGAAGAAACCGTCGAGAGCATCAGGCAGTATGGCGTGCTTGTTCCGGGAATTGCAAGACCGAGAACAGGCGGGGGATATGAACTGATTTCCGGACACCGCAGAAAACATGGTTCGCAGAGAGCCGGAAAATCAGAAATGCCGGTTATTGTGCGTGATTATTCCGATGATGAAGCAACGATTATTATGGTTGACAGCAACATTCAGAGAGAGGATATTCTTCCGAGTGAAAAGGCGAAAGCCTATAAGATGAAATATGAAGCGATGAAACATCAGGGAAGGAAGTCTGGTAAAAACACATTGGATGAAGTCGGGGAAGCTGCCGGGGAAAATGCAAAGAAAGTGCAGCGTTATATCTGGCTTGCAAGGCTTTCTGATACACTTCTTGAAATGGTTGACACGAAAAGATTAGGCTTTTCACAGGGCGTTGACATCTCTTTTCTCTCAGAAGAAGCACAGCAGTGGGTAGAGGTGGTAATGGAAGATACCAAGTGTTCAGTAAATATGGTGCAGTCGGCAAAATTAAAGGAATATGGCAAAAACGGGGAGCTGACAATGGCAATGGTCAGGCTGATCTTATCAGAAGAAAAGCCAAAGGAACGCAAGGTGACAATCAAGGCAGATAAAATCCGAGAATATTTTGCTGATGATTACAGCAGTGAAGATATAGAAAACATCATCATTCAGCTTTTGGATGAATGGAAGCAGAAAAAGCAGTGAAAGGGGGGATTGCGGTATGGATAAAAAATTAGACCTTGATTATTACTATGGCATTGAAGCGGAACAGTTTTCTTTCTACAGAGTGCCGAGAATTTTGATTAAGGATGAACGTTTTAAATGCCTGTCCAGTGATGCAAAACTCCTGTATGGTCTTATGCTTGACAGGTTATCAATGTCAATGAAAAATGGGTGGTTTGATGAAGAAAACAGGGCATATATTGTTTATGCGTTGGATAATGTCATGGAAGATTTGGGCTGTTCAAAACCTACCTGTATCAAAATAATAAGGGAACTGGATGCGGAAAATGGGATCGGTCTGATTGAGAGGAAACGGAGAGGTCTTGGGAAACCAGATATAATCTATGTGAAGAATTTTGCAACGTTAGAAGCAGAAGAAAAGCTGGAAAGTGAGCCGGGAGATACAGTTAGTACCGATGTTTCCGCAGAAGTAAAGAATTTTAACTTCAAGAGGGAAAAGAATTTTACTTCTGAAAGTAAAGAAGATGAACCTCCAGAAGTAAAAGAATTTGACTTCAAGGAGAAAAGGGAGTTTACCTCTGAAAGTAAATCGGCGGAAATTCCAGAAGTAAAAAAATTTGACTTCAAGAGGGAAAAGAATTTTACTTCTGGAGGTAAAGAAACCGAACTTCAAGAGGTAAAAAATCCTGCCCCTAATTATAACAATAATAACTATAACAACCAGAGTTATAACAATCCTATCAATCAATCTGAAAACAGTGATGGGGATAGGATGGATGAGATGGATAGTGCAAACGCATACATGGAACTCATCAAAAAAAATATCGAGTATGAGCATCACATGAAGTATGCCCAGTATAGTGAAAAAGATTTGTATCAAGAACTGTATGAGGTAATCTGTGAAATTGTATGTGTGAAGCATAAGACGGTCAGGATCGGTGGCGATGAGTATCCATACGAACTTGTGAAGTCGAAGTTCTTAAAACTAAACTCCAGTCATCTGGATTATGTGATTAGCTGTATGCGAAATACCACAAAGAAAATAAACAATATCAAGGCGTATATGGTGACAGCTTTGTATAACGCACCAAGCACCATGAATCATTATTACCAGCAGGAAGTCCAGCATGATATGTATGGGGGTGGATGGAGTGAAAAGGGCATTGTTTAAGGTTATAATTCCGTTATCAGTGACAGGAATATGGCTGATTACCTGTTATCCGGTATGTAGAAAAGCAGACGGTTTTGATTGTTTTTTGTACTGGATACTGGCAGGGTTTCCTTTTGGTATCCGTAGAATGTATTTGTGGCTGATACCAAAGAATTTTGGCATTAGCGGAACAATCGGAGTGCTGGCACTGGATTGTATTGTTGGTGGTCTGATTGGAGGCGTGGTGTTGATCGTAAAGGTTATACGGGCGATATGGGAACTTGTCAGTATTATCACAGGCAACTTCTGGACAAAAAGTCCAAAAGTGGAACAATAGAACTTCTGGACAATTTGTCCAAAAGTCGGGGCAGTCGGTACATGGCTGCTCCTCTTAGTGATGGAGGTGCAAATGGAGTTATGGATTGCGGTATTGTTGTGGTGTGCCTGCTGGCTTCCGTTTTATGGAATGATAGTTGCGGCAGACCGTTCAGATACAAAGATGCAGGATATTTGGAAGGGGAGGACAATGGAGTCTTTACGAGATGTTGACAGAGTAATGCAACGGGAAATAAAAAAAGGCAGTACACCGTTGCAGTTTGAGAATGTAAAGTTTGGCAATGACAGCTATCATGTGATCGCTTCACAAGAAAAGCTGATACAGGTGCTTTCTTGCCTGTTGAGGGTTGGGGAGTATGAAGCATTTGCCGGAAAAACGATAGGAAATAATGTTTACATGGATATGAGGGGAAAGCAGGCGGTTTTCAAAAGAGCCAGACTGCCCTATGAGAGAAAGAACATTTTTAACACGATCAAGCGTCTGGCAAAAAAATATGAGCCGGATTATGAGGGAAAAGTGTATTTAGAAACGGTCAGATGCTTTTTTACAATATCTGAGGAAGAACTGGAAAAATGCCGATATAATTATCAGGGCAGAGATACTTATGCTTTTCTGATGTCAGAAAAATATATCATGGGGTTATATACCCATTGCCTGTCTGCAAGAAAAGCGTTGGCACTGGAAAATAATGAGCCGGAGGGACTATCCCATACAAAGATTTCTATGGTAAAATTGGAGAGTGTCAGGGAAGTGTTATTCCAGACCTTGTTGCTTGATGATGTGAAATTAGAAGATGGAAAGCTGTCGGCGGAGCTGTGCAGCATCTATCTTTTGGAACAGGAGTAAAAATGGCAAATAAGATCTGTCCGGAATGTGGCAGAAAGATGAAACAGCAGTTTATAGGATTGCAGCACTGTAAATGCGGGATAAGCTGGAAGAAAAATATGGGATTTTTTCAGCGTACCGGGGATATGGTGTTTGCACTGGAACGGAGAAAAGTCGGGAAAAAGACAAAGCAATGTCCAGTGATACGATACAAGTAAGTATGTTTTAAATATAATTACAAGGAGTTGAACATAAGCAAAATGAAAAATATATTTAGTAAAATGGAAATTGAGGAGTATGCGAAGAAGGCTTATCAATGTTTTGAAAAAAATTCGATTGATATGGGTGGAGATATAGATGAGAATGGCAGAAATGAATTAAATATAGATTTTGAGGAAAACATAGTTTATTGTGCGAATTGTTTTGATGGATTGTTTGAACAAATAAATATTTGTCGTTTTGGCAATACTCTTTTCATTGAGCTACAAAAACTAGGGGACTATGACGGTTATTATAGAGATTGGTCGATGAAAAAATATATGCAAACTTTATATGAAATATGTGAAAAAGTGGATGGAGTGTTAGTGAGTAATTATGAATATAAAGATGATGATCCAGCATTTAGGGCATTCTTCATTGCATTTTTATTTGATATAAATGAAGTAAAATATTACGAAGAAGTATATAAATATTGTCATGATTTTTGTAACCAATTAGATGCATTAGTAGAGAGAAAGATTAAGGGGTGCTATTGGGATAAAAAATTTGAAGAAGACGAGATGGAATTTTGCAGATTATATTTGACACCTTTTTTTAAGAAAATAGGGTTTGAACAGGTTATATTTAATCATGGTAATAAGGAGTTTGGAAAGGATTATATTTTAGTTACTAAAAATATCTTTGGAAAAACAGAATATTATGGAGTTCAGGCTAAGGCAGGAAATTTGAGTGGCTCAGCTACTTCTAATATTCGTGAAATTGTTAATCAGATAGTAACAGGTTTTGATGTTCCGTATAAGTTGGTAAGCGGAGAAGAAATTTATGTTTCTAAAATGATAATAGCAATTTCTGGTAATTTTACAGATAACGCTCAAACAATAATTCAAAATTCTATTGACAGATATAAATTTACAAATACAATTTTTCTTTCAAAAAAAGAATTGGAAAATCATCAAGTAATGATTTGAAAAGCAATTTAATATTATAGTAACAGCGTAAGGGCAGTTATAGACCGTAAAGGTTTGTAGCTGCCCTTTTTTGCGTTAAAAAACTTTTGGACAAATTGTCCAGAAGTGGAAAGGAGCATGATGAAATATTTACTGCACAGGCTGTATGTTCCACCATAAGGGAAATGCAGCAATAAAAAATCAAGGAGGAAAACCATGCAGGAGGAAGTGACACAGAAAACGATTGCCCTTGTTTTTAAGTCCTCCAGACTGACTGCGGATGTACTGAAAAAAGCCATGCAGATGTATCTGGAACACCGCAAAGCCGGGAAACAGGCAACGCATGGGAAAATGTCAGTAAAAGAGCTGGTCGGTCAGGGTATGGGTGCTTCGAGTATTGAGGTTACAGACAATAACATCAAGTCTTTTGAGAGAGTGGCAAAGAAATATAATGTTGACTTTGCTGTGAAAAAAGATAAGACAACAGAACCTCCGAAGTACATGGTATTTTTCAAGGGCAAGGATGCCGATGTGATCACACAGGCATTCAAGGAATTTGTGAAAGTTAATGAGAAGAAGCGTGGAAGAATTTCTGTCAGGGAGAAGCTGGCAGAGTTCAGGCAGATATTAGGGAAAGACAAGAACAGGGAGAGGGCAAGGGAACACCAGAAGGACAGAGGGCAGTCATTATGAGTAAAGTCATAGATGGAATTATAAAAGACCTGAAATCCATTCCGAAAACCGTTCAGGAGAAAACCAAGAGTGTAGATAAAAAGAAACTTGTTCTTATGAGTATTCCCTATGTTCTGGTAGGTTATTTCTGCGACAAGCTCGCATGGCTGTGGAGAGTATCACCGGGGCAGGACGCTTCTGCAAAGATGATGGCAGCTATGGAGGGCATGGATGACCTGTTTGCCAATCCATTGCCGAGTGTTTTTCCGAGAGATCTGCTGATCGGGATTGCCGGGGGTGCAGCACTCCGTCTTATGGTGTACCTGAAAGCCAAAAATGCCAAGAAATTCCGGCAGGGAGTGGAGTATGGTTCAGCAAGGTGGGGAACTGCAAAGGACATTGAACCTTATGTTGATCCGGTGTTTGAGAATAATGTCATTCTCACAGAAACGGAACGGCTGATGATGTCCGGCAGACCAAAGCATCCGAAGTATGCAAGAAATAAAAACATTCTTGTAATCGGCGGTTCAGGAAGTGGTAAGACAAGATTTTTTGTCAAACCAAATTTGATGCAGATGCACTCATCGTATGTTGTCACCGATCCGAAGGGGACAGTGCTTGTTGAGTGTGGAAAAATGCTTGCAAAAAATAAATACAGGATAAAAGTCCTGAATACCATTAACTTTAAAAAATCCATGCACTACAATCCTTTCGCCTACATACGCAGTGAAAAGGATATTTTGAAACTTGTAAACACGATTATCTTAAACACCAAAGGGGAGGGACAGCAGGCAACTGAAGATTTTTGGGTGAAAGCCGAAAAGCTCTACTATACGGCACTGATCGGGTATATCTGGTATGAGTGTGTGGAGGAAGAACAGAACTTCACGACTTTGCTTGACATGATAAATGCAAGTGAAGCGAGGGAGGATGATGAAGAATTTAAAAATCCTGTCGATTTGATGTTCGATGAGCTGGAGGAGAGAGAACCAGACCACTTTGCGGTCAAGCAGTATAAAAAATACAAGCTGGCTGCGGGAAAGACAGCAAAATCCATTCTGATTAGCTGTGGTGCGAGGTTAGCACCGTTTGATATTAAAGAGCTTCGTGACCTGACAAGTTATGATGAGTTGGAACTTGATATGTTAGGGGATAAAAAGACAGCCTTGTTTGTTATTATCTCTGACACTGACGATACATTCAATTTCATCGTATCCATCATGTATACGCAGCTTTTTAACCTGCTCTGTGACAGGGCAGATGATGTATATAATGGTAGACTGCCAATTCATGTAAGGTGCCTGTTAGATGAATTTGCGAACATCGGGCAGATACCAAAGTTTGAGAAGCTGATTGCTACTATCCGTAGCAGGGAAATATCAGCTTCTATTATTTTGCAGTCAAAGTCGCAGCTCAAAGCAATTTATAAGGACAACGCCGATACGATTGAAGGGAATTGTGACACCACGTTATTCCTCGGAGGAAAAGAAAAGACCACGCTCAAAGAGCTGGCGGAGGTTTTGGGTAAGGAAACGATTGACCTTTATAACACCTCTGATACAAGGGGTACATCGCAGTCCTATGGTCTGAATTACCAAAAGACCGGAAAAGAATTGATGAGTCAGGATGAGATTGCAGTCATGGATGGGGGCAAGTGTATCATGCAGCTTCGTGGTGTCAGACCATTCTTTTCAGATAAGTTTGATATAACCAAACACAAGCAGTACCACTTACTTTCTGACTATGACGAGAAAAATACATTTGACATCGAAAAATATGTGAAAAACCTGAACCATGCGAGAATCAGGAACAATGACACGGTTGATGAGGTGGAAGATGTCGGGGAGATCAACGCATAAACTTCTGGGCAAAAAGTCCAAAAGTCAAAGACAACTGAATACGGAAAACAATTAACAAAACTTCTGGACAAAAAGTTGAAAGACAACTGAATATGGAACAAACAAACCAACCTTTGGACAAAAAGTCCAAAAGTGCAAATAAAAAAAGAAAGAGGGAAAAGTAGTATGGCATTTTTTACAACCGCAGTAACAGGATTAAAAACAGTAGTAACCGCTATCGGAGCAGGTGTTGGTGTCTGGGGTGTTATCAATCTTTTAGAGGGATATGGAAATGACAATCCGGGGGCAAAATCACAGGGCATGAAGCAGTTCATGGCTAATTAAAGGGAACAAAAAGAAAGGAAAAGCCAATCCAGACGGTATCAGCGGCAGGCTACAAGAATAAATTGTGATTTCACAAGATTGGTGCTATAATAAGAGAAAAGTTCCTGCCGGGGCAGCCGCTCCGGTGGTATGGATAGAAAGGCAGGAAAACAATATGCACATCAGCTATAAACCACTCTGGCACACACTGTTAGAGCGTGATATGAGAAAAGAGGATTTAAGGCTTGCTGCTGGTATGACAACAAATATGATTGCCAACATGAGCAAAGAGGGAAAGCACATCAGCATGGATACATTAGCCCGTATCTGCGAAACGCTGAATTGTGAGATTACCGATGTGATTGAGTTAGTACCAGACGAGCCTGCTTCCACAGGAGGTAAGGAACATGAGCGAATTGAAACCAAGAATAAAAGAAAACGGAATTGATTATATCCTTGTTGGAGATTACTACATCCCGGACTTGAAGTTGCCGGAGGAACACCGCCCCATCGGAAAGTACGGACGGATGCACCGGGAATATTTAAGAGAAGTCTGCCCAGCCAGATTACACACATTGACCCTGACCGGGGAATTGTGGACATATCTTGCAGACCTGAACGAACAGGCACAGAAACGGTTAGACACCATCATGGAGCAGATGAAAGCTGCCGAGGGCGTGACCGAGGAATTGAAGCGTACCCGTCAAATGGAATGGGTGCAGCGTTGCAATAACATTCACAACCGGGCAGAAGAAATTGTTTTACATGAGATGATTTATTCATAACGGTATGGTAGAATGATTATTACAAATTAGAAGTTGTAAAGGAGACTTTGTATGGGTAGAAAAGAAATAACAACAAAAGAAG